>VAOW01036669.1_pt1 | contig 39591 bp, 36 predicted proteins | sample 3393921 | NCBI WGS metagenome assembly VAOW01 (sample SAMN08290428, study PRJNA428436) | hydrothermal vent metagenome | isolation source: Deep-sea hydrothermal vent chimney | place: Indian Ocean: Southwest Indian Ridge | depth 2742 m m | reverse complement strand
TCTACACCCGCACCGGCGATCGCGGCGACACCGGCCTTGGCGACGGGACGCGCGTCGGCAAGGACGACCCGCGCGTGGAGGCCGGCGGCACCGTCGACGAAATCAACAGCGTCCTCGGGATGGTGCTCGCGGAGGATCCGCCCGAGGCCGTGCGTGCCTGCCTGCTCGACGTGCAGCACGACCTGTTCGACCTCGGCGGTGAATTGTGCCTGCCGGGCCGCACGGCGATCACGCCCGAGTACGTCGCGCGGCTCGAGCGCACCCTGGACCGCTTCAACGCCGATCTGCCGCCGCTCGAGGAGTTCATACTGCCGGGCGGGGGGCGCGCCGCATCGGCCTGCCACTTTGCACGCACCGTGTGCCGGCGTGCCGAACGTCGCCTGGTCACGCTGCAGCGCAGCCAAACGGTCGGTGCGGAGGCGGTGCGATACCTCAACCGCCTCTCCGACCTGCTGTTCGTACTCGCGCGCGTACTGGCCCGGTCGGCGGGCGTCGGCGAGACGCCGTGGCACCGGCGGGAATTCCCGCCTTCGGGTCGGCGCGGGCGGGACGGGTAAGCCGGTCTCCGGCGAGCCCCGTTGCGGGCGAAGGGGCCCCCGGCGGGATCGAGCCCGGCGGCCGTCCGTGCACCCCCATGATTACGCGCGCCCGCCCCGGCAACGCCGGCTCATCGGCCCGCGGAACCCGCCGGAAGAACCGAAAAAAAGCGGAACCGGCCTGTGCCGGTTCCGCCTGGTCGATGGATGCCGCGCCTGTAAACGACCGCGGCCCACCACGGACACGTCGGGGCTAACGCCAGAGGGGACGCCCGCCGGTGCCCTTCACCTGTTCACGCCAGGTCGCCTCGACCAGCTTCACCACGCTCGACGGCATGGGAATATAGTCCAGCTTCTCGGCGATCCGCGTACCATGATGGAAGCCCCAGGCGAAGAACCGCAGGACCTTGAGGGTCTGCACCGGGTTCGAGGGGTGCTTGGGTACCAGCACGAAGGTCGCGCCGGTGATCGGCCAACTGGCACGACCCGGCTGATTCGTGAGAATCAAATAGTAGCCCGGGGCGTCCTTCCAGTCGGCGTTTGCGGCGGCGGCGGCGAACGCCCGCGCGGTGGGTCGTACCACCTGCCCGGCGCGGTTCGCCATCCGTGCGTAGTTCATGCGGTTTTGAAGCACGTAGGCATATTCGTTGTAGCCGATGGCGCCCCGCAGTCGCTGGACGTAGGCGGCCACGCCTTCGTTACCCTTGCCGCCGACCCCGACGGGCCAGGGAACCGCCTTTCCGAAGCCCATCTTGTTCTTCCAGGCACGACTGACCTTGCTGAGATAATTGGTAAAGATGAAGGTGGTGCCGGAGCCGTCGGAACGATGCACGACGATGATAGGGAGGTCGGGCAGGCGCAGGCGCGGGTTGAGCCGCTCGATGCGCGGGTCATTCCACTTTTTGACATCGCCCAGGTAGATTTCCGCGAGCAGTTTCCCGTTGAGGACGAGCCGGCCGCGCCTCACCCCCGGAAGATTGATGGTCGGGATTACGCCGCCCATCGCGGTGGGAAACTGGACGAGCCCCTTCGCGTCCAACTGCCCGATCTTCATGGGCGCATCGGATGCACCGAAATCCACGGTGCGCGCCTCGATCTGGCGGATGCCGCCGCCCGAACCGATGGACTGGTAGTTGAGCCTGACCCCGTGATCCCTCGCGTAGGTCTGTGCCCATGCGGAATAGAGCGGATAGGCGAAGGTCGATCCCGCGCCGACGATCTGGGTACCGGCGTGGGCCGGCCCGGCCGCCCCGAAACCGAGCAGGGTGCCTCCGAGCAACAGCGCTGTTCCGAATCGCTTCAGCATAATCGAATTACCTCGCGTGTTTGCCAAGCGTGCTGGTCTGTGTCGCGGCTGCATTGGTGGAACGCACTGTCGTGCGCCCGGCGTGCAACCGTCGGCGCAGAGTCTATGGCTGTAATATGACAATGCCGTGACCATGCGCGGGCGAGTCGTTCGTATCACTACTTCCATCGTTTCCGCGAACCGGGCTTGCGGTGACGATCTGCGGCCGGGGGAGGCCGTTTCGGCGTACAATCGAAACCGGCCGTGGTGCCCTTGTGTGCGTGCGGAGGCGGGAGGGCGGTGTGAAACAGGCGGCGGTCGTAGTCGGCATGGGCGAGATGGGCGGCGTGTTCGCGCGCGGCTTCCTGCGCGACGGTCGGGCCGTGGTCCCGGCGCTGCGCAATAGCGATCTCACGCAACTCGCCGCCGAGCTTGCGGATCCGGCGGTGGTGCTCGTGGCGGTGGGCGAGGCGCAACTGCACGACGTGTTGGCGGAGATCCCGGCGCCGTGGCGCGACCGGCCGGCGTTGCTTCAGAACGAGCTGCTTGCGCGGGATTGGGAACGCCACGGACTCGATACGCCGACGCTCGCCGTGGTGTGGTTCGAGAAGAAGCCGGGGCGGGATGTAAAGGTGATTCTGCCGACCCCGTTGTACGGACCGGCGGCCGGCGTGCTCGCCGCTGCGTTGGAATCGCTGGGGATCCCGTGTCGCATCCTGGGGGATGCGGAACAACTGCGTTTCGAGCTGGTTCGCAAAAATCTGTATATCCTCGTCTCCAACATCGCGGGCCTGGAGGTGGGCGGCGACGTGGGCGGTCTTTGGGGCGCGCACCGGGACCTCGTCCTGACGGTCGCCGACGAGGTACTGGCGATTCAGGAGTGGCTGACGGGAGCGCCGCCGGCCCGCGATGCGTTGATCGATGGCATGGTGGCGGCGTTTCGGGCCGACCCGGCGCATCGTTGCACGGGGCGCAGTGCCCCCGGGCGCTTGGCCCGCGCCCTGGCGCACGCGGATCAGGCCGGTCTCGACGTCCCGCGGCTGCGTGCGATCGGCGCGCGTAACGCCGGTACCTGAGCCGCATCGCGCCTCGCGCGAAACCGTATTCTTCGGCGTTGGCGGCGCCGAATGTTCCGCCGGCCCGAATTGATTCCGGGATGAAAAATTTTGATGACTCGCGGTGAAAATAATCCCGCTCGACACGGCACCGGTCCGTGAACTTTCCACATAGGCCCCGGTCATACTTCGTGGATGCCTAAGGATTAGGCGCCCACCCGCTTTTCCTCCCTGAGCGGGTACATACATCCGGTTCTCCCCAGACCGGGTGGAAGCGTTGCCCCGGTTTTCTCCCCCCCCTTGAAAACCGGGGTTTTTTTATTCGGGATTCGCGGCCCGGTCAGTCCGCCGCCGACCGGTCCCGGTCGTCGTTCAGCCAGCGGTCCAGGCCGTCCACCAAGTCGTCGATCCCCATCCGCTGCGGGGCCGAGAACAACTGGGCGCTGAAACCCGGGTTCCGTCCGCTCTGTTCCCGAAGCACTTTCAACAGCACGGCCTTCCCCGCGCCGCGCCCCAGTTTGTCCGCTTTGGTAAGCAGTACGTGGACCGGGAGCGCGGCGAGCGCGCACCACTGCAACAGCGTGTCATCGGCGGCCCCCAAGGGGTGCCGGATATCCGTGACCAGGATCAGCCCGCGCAGGGAGCGCCGCCGGCCCAGATAGTCCTCCAGAGCGCGATCCCACCGGTCCTTGATCGCGCGCGGGACTTTCGCATAGCCGTAGCCCGGCAGGTCGACGAGCCGTAGCCCGGGCGCCACCTCGAAGAAATTCAGCAATTGGGTGCGCCCCGGTGTGCGACTCACGCGGGCCAGGCCCCGGTGTCCCACCAAGGCGTTCAGGGCGCTGGACTTGCCGGCATTGGAGCGCCCGGCGAAGGCGACTTCGCGGCCTCGATCGGGTGGTGCGCGCGCAAGGTCCGGGGCGCTGGCCAAAAAGCGCGTGGCGTGGTAGCGGCTGTTCATTGCTCGGTCTCCTCACGTCGCACCGGGCGCCCGGTGCACCTTTCAATAATCCGGCTTGCCGCGGCACCGGGCAAGCGCCGCGCCGTAGTCGGCCCACGGCCGATCGAGGTGTTGCGCGGCATCGCCGCTCGATGCAACCGCCATTCCCGCACAGGGGGCGGCGTTCGCCGACTCGGTGTGGCCACCCCGGTGAGCGTTCTGCGAGCCCCGATCGCACCCGCGCCGGCGGTCGACGGCGTGTTTCGGCTTGCTTGCTTTTGTTCCGGGAAGTGTTAGGCTGTGAAGCATCATGAGATGAAATTCGGCAGGGACAACCCCATGAAATCACAAACAAACCGGCGCCGATGGCAGCGGTGTCTGGTACCCTTTCTGTGGGTGTTGCTGGTGAGCGTCGCGTGGGCCGCGCCGCCCCCGCCCGGCAGTGCGAAGTTCGAAGCGGGCTTCGACTATCGCTTGATCGATCCGCCGGTCCAGGTCCCGGGCGCGGAGCCGGGCAAGGTAACGGTGGTCGAGTTCTTCTGGTATGGCTGCCCCCACTGTTATCGCTTCGAGCCGTACCTGGACAAGTGGCTCGAGCATAAGCCGCCCGGCGTGCAGTTTATCCGTATTCCCGCGCCCCTCAATGCGGCTTGGACCGTGCACGCCCGCGCCTACTATGCCGCCAAGGAACTCGGCGTCCTGTCGCGGCTGTTTCAACCGCTGTTCGACGCCGTTCAGCGCGAGGGCTCCGCGCTGGGGACCGAGGACGCCCTGGCCGGTTTCTTCGCCCGCCACGGGGTCAAGCCCGCGGCGTTCCGGGCCGCCTACGGGTCGTTCACGGTGGACGCCGAGGTGCGCCGCGCCCGGGCGCTGGCGCAGCGCATCGGAATCACCGGGGTCCCGACCGTAGTCGTGGCGGGAAAGTATCGTACCAGCATGGATCTTGCGGGCAGCGATCAGCGGCTCATCGCCATCCTGAACTACCTCGTTCGCAAGGAGAGCCGTCGGGGTATGCATACGGGTGCGCTCGAGTCCGCGACCGCCTCCGCCGCCAACCAATCGACCGCGCGGTAGGGCGGAGGTCGGTGGCGCGTCGAGCGGTCGGCGCGTGCATGGTCAGGGACCGAGCGGCCCCATGAATGCAGCGGAACTCTTCGTCAGGTGCCTCGAAAACGAGGGGGTCGAGTATGTGTTCGGCCTGCCCGGCGAAGAGAACCTGGACGTGCTCGACGCCCTGATCGACTCCCCGATACGGTTTGTCACCACGCGCCACGAGCAGGGCGCCGCGTTCATGGCCGACGTCTACGGGCGTCTGACCGGCCACGCCGGGGTGTGTCTGTCGACGTTGGGCCCGGGCGCCACCAATCTCGTCACCGGTGTGGCCGACGCCAACATGGATCATGCGCCGCTGGTGGCCGTCTCCGGCCAGGCGGGCACCAACCGCTTGCACAAGGAGTCGCATCAGACCCTGGATCTGGAGCTGATGTTCGCGCCGGTGACCAAGTATTCCTCCCGGCTGCTGACCCCGAACATCATCACCGAGGTGGTGCGCAAGGCCTTCAAGCTGGCGCAAACGGAGAAGATGGGGGCCTGCTTCGTCGAGTTTCCGGAAAATATCGCGCGCATGGCCATCGAGGACACACCGTTGCCGGTGCGCCAGCCGATGTCGCCCGAGCCGACCGCCGACCGCCTCAACTACGCCGCGGCACTCATCTCCGAGGCGCGCGACCCGATCATCCTGGCGGGCAACGGCGTGATCCGCTCCAAGGCCTGGCGGCAGTTGGCGGAGTTCTCCAGGCGCCTGAACATCCCCGTCGCCAATACCTTCATGGCGAAGGGGGTGGTGCCGTTCTTCAAGAACCCGCTCGCGCTGGGCAGCGTGGGTCTGCAATCCAACGACTATGTCAATTGCGGCTTCAGCCGCGCCGATGTGATCATCTGCGTGGGTTACGACCTGGCCGAGTACCACCCCGATCTCTGGCATCCGACCCGCGACCGCAAGCTGATCCACATAGACGCCAATCCCGCCGAAGTGGATGCGCACTATAACATCGAGTGCGGCGCGGTGGGCGACATCAAGCACAGCCTGACACGGATCGCGGAACTCGCCGTCCCCCACGACGATCATAAGATGCGTGTGCTGCGCACCTTGCTCATGGAGGAGATGCAGGCGCTCAGCGAGGACGAGGGCTTCCCCGTAAAGCCGCAGAAGATCATCTGGGATCTGCGTACCGCCATGGAACTCGAGGACATCGTCATCTGTGACGTGGGCGCGCACAAGATGTGGATGGCGCGCATGTTCCGCTGCGAGTACCCGAACACCTGTATCATCTCCAACGGTTTCGCGAGCATGGGGATCGCGGTTCCGGGCGCCATAGCCGCCAAGATGGTATACCCCGATCGCTCGGTCGTGGCGGTAACCGGAGACGCGGGTTTTCTCATGAACTGCCAGGAGATCGAGACCGCCGTACGCCTGGAGGTGCCCATCGTGGTGCTGATCTGGAACGACGGCGGCTACGGGCTCATCGAGTGGAAGCAGATGAACCAATTTCACCGTTCCGCCTATGTGAAGTTCGGCAATCCCGATTTCGTACGCCTGGCCGAGGCCTTCGGGGCCAAGGGATACCGGGTGCGCGGCGCCGCGGAACTGCTGCCGACGCTGCAGGAGGCGCTGGCATCGCGTCGCGTGTGCATCGTGGACTGCCCCGTCGACTACGCGGAGAACCTCAAACTCACGTCGAAACTGGGCGAGATGGTCTGCCCGCTATGACGCTCCCCTATCCCTCCAACGGGACGCCGCCCCGGCTGCAACCGCTATACCCTGACCCGGGACCGGGGCGCCGCAGTACCGCGGAACTCGGGCAGCGCCTGCGGCTGTTGAGTTACAACATCCAGGCGGGCATTTCCACCAGCCACTTCTACCAGTACTTCACTCACAGTTGGAAGCACGTGCTCCCGGACGCGGGACGCTTCGTGAACCTGGACAGCATCGCCCGGCTGGTGAGCGGGTTCGACATCGTCGGCCTGCAGGAGGTGGACCCGGGCAGCCTGCGCAGCGGCTTCGTCAATCAGACCGAATATCTGGCGCTCAAGGCGGGATTTCCCTATTGGCACTATCAGACCAACCGGTGCATCGGCAAGTTCGCGCGCCAGAGTATCGGCATCCTGAGCCGCTACCGTCCGACCCGGCTCACCGAACACAAGCTCCCCGGTCGCATTCCGGGTCGTGGCGCGCTGCGCGTGGAATTCGGCGCCCCCGGCATGCAACTGGTGCTGCTGATCATCCATCTCGCGCTGGGGCGGCGCGCCCGGCTCCAGCAGCTCAAATTTATCGGCGAACTGATCAGCGACGACCCGAACGTGATCGTGATGGGCGATCTCAATTGCCGCTCACGCAGCCCGGAGATCGATCAGTTGCTGGAAGATACCGGGCTGTGCGAGCCGATTCACGACCTGCTGACGTTCCCGAGCTGGCGCCCGAGCCGCAACATCGACCACATCCTGGTCAGCCCGTCGCTGAAGGTGGAGCGTGTGTCGGTGCTCGACTACCCGTTCTCCGACCACCTGCCCGTGGCCATGGACGTGACCCTGCCCGGAGGGCTGCGGCTGGGCGCCTGAGCCCGGCGCCGGTTGCCGCCCGCGCCGCGGGCGCCGGGCGCCGCCGCGAGAGAGACCTCGATGATCGCACTGCTCATCCTGCTCGCGGGCTTCGTGTCGTTTCTGCTCTGGCGCGCGATGGGTGAGCGCCCCGACTTCGATCTGCGGATCCGCGGGCATCGCGTCGAGTGTGTCCGAGGCGAGGTACCCCGGTCGTTTCTGCACGCCGGCGCCGAGGTGGCGCGTATCGCCGGCCTGCGGCGCGGACGTATCCGCGGCTACCTGGACGGAAAATCGGTGCGCCTGCGCTTCTCTTCCGCCGTCCCGGAGACCGTGCGCCAGCGCTTTCGCAATGTCTGGCCGCACGAGGCGACACCCGGACCGCGCCCACCCCGCTCCGGCGGGCCGCGGCGCCGCGCACGGGGGTGACGCACGGGGCACCCGCCCGATAGACTTCGGTAGCGCCCGTCGGTCCGGCGGGCGGCGCCCGACGCCGTGGAGGAGGGCCGATCGATCATGCACACTTCGGTGCTGGAACCGCATTATTCGCCGGGGGAGGAAATTGCCCACAGCGTAACCCATGGGATCGGCCTGGCGCTGGCCGTGGCGGGCTTGGTCGTGCTGGTGGTGTTCGCCGCGCCACAGGGGGGTGCCGGGCGGATCGCCTCCTCGGCGGTGTTCGGTGCCGCCCTGGTGCTGCTCTATCTGGCCTCGATGCTCTACCACGCCATTTCCGCACCGCGCGCCAAAGGCGTACTGCGGCATCTCGATCACTGCGCCATCTACCTGCTGATCGCGGGCACCTACACGCCGTTCGCGCTGGTGAGCCTGCGCGGTGCGTTCGGTTGGTCGCTGTTCGGCGTGGTCTGGGGGCTCGCCCTGCTGGGGATGGCCCGCGAGCTGTTCGCACGGCGCAGTTCCCAGGTCCTCTCGGTGGCCCTGTACTTGGGCCTCGGCTGGCTGGCGGCGGCGGTGATCCCGACGCTCGCACGGGTCGTGCCGGGCGCGGGGCTGCTGCTCCTGGTGTCGGGCGGTGTCGCCTACAGCGCGGGATTGGTCTTCTATCTATGGCGCCGCCTTCCCTATCATCATGCCGTCTGGCATGGCTTCGTCCTCGCCGGGAGCGCCTGTCACTTCTTCGCCGTTCTGTTCTATGTGATCCGCGTCCCGGCTTGAGGATGCAGCGCGCCCCCCGCGACGAGCGTCGGGGAGGGTGCGTGTTCTTACGGAGTACGTTACCGTTGCGAAGGGAGTCGGGGTGAGGGTTTGTAATCAACCCGGAAGTCTGAAAAGCACGCGGGGCGCAACGACGGTCCGGCCGGGTGTAAGATAAGCCCCGGGATGGGAATGAGGCGTAATGGTCACCGACCCCATGATGGATCCGATCGAATTGTTTGGGCAGTGGTATGAGAGGGCGCGCGGGGCGGGCTTGGCGTTGCCGCAGGCCATGACGCTCGCCACCGCGGGGCGCTTCGGAAAGCCGGCGGCGCGGGTCGTCCTGCTCAGCAGCTTCGATCACCGCGGCTTCGTATTCCACACCAACTACGAGAGCGTCAAGGGCGAGGAGATCGCCGCCGAGCCGCACGTGGCACTCGTCTTCTGGTGGGAGCCGCCGGGCTATCAGGTGCGCATCGAGGGCCGCGCGGAGAAGACGACGCCCGCCGAGTCCGATGCCTATTTCCGCGAGCGCCCGCACGGCCACCGGCTCTCCGCCTGGGCCTCGGACCAGAGCCGCGTGATCCCCGACCGGGCCGTGCTCGAGGCGCGCATGGCCGAGGCGACGGAGCGATTCGGCGACGTCGAGGTGCCGCGCCCGCCGCATTGGGGCGGCTACCGCGTCGTGCCCGAGCTGATGGAGTTCTGGGAGAATCGTCCGGATCGCCTGCACGATCGGCTGCGCTACCGGCGCGCCGGTGACCGGTGGGCCGTGGAGCGGCTGGCGCCGTGAGGCGGGCGCGGGGGTCCTGCGCGCCGCCGCCTTGGCCTGACGCTTTGGGCGATCCCTGATCGGGCCAAGCATGAAACACCGCACCAGGGTAGAATCACGGGCTGAGACCCCGGCGAGAATCCGAAGGAGCCACGCGATGCCCCGTACGCGAACCTGGATCGTACTCGGTTTGGTCCTGGCCGCCGCCGTGGCGCGGCTCGTGCCGCACGTGCCCAACTTCACACCGGTGGAGGCCATGGCACTCTTCGGCGGCGCCTACCTCGGCGATCGGCGCACCGCGCTGCTGGCCCCGCTCGCCGCCCTGTTCGCCAGCGATCTGGTGCTCGGCTACGCGGTCTACGGTTACGGCTTGGTCTATCCGGGGATGGCGTTCGTCTACCTCGCAGTGGCCGCGATCGCCGTCCTCGGCGGACGGCTCGGCGGGCGCGCGGGCGCGGGCCGCGTGGCACTCGGCGCCCTCGGTGCCGCATCGCTCTTTTTCCTGGTCACCAACTTCGGCGTCTGGCTCACCGGCGGACTTTACCCGCACACCCCCGAGGGGTTGCTCGCCTGCTACACCGCGGCGCTGCCGTTCTTCCGCTACACGCTCGCCGGCACGGTGATCTACTCGGCCCTGCTCTTTGGCGGGTTCGCGCTCGCGCGTCGCCGATTCCCCGCCCGGACCCGATCCGGATCCGGCCTTCGGGGCGTCGCGCCTTAGATTGCGAACGCGATCACCAGCGGCAGGAACAGCATCCCGGCGAGCACCGAGAGCGAGACCAGGGCCGCCGCCAACTCCCGGTCGAGCCCCTCGATCGAGGCGAACACCAGGGTGTTGAACCCGACCGGGGCGGCCGCGCCCAGCACCACCACGGCGCGATCGAGGCCGGTAAGGCCGAAGAGCCGCGCCCAGAGCCATCCCAGCGCCAACCCGCCGCCGGCGCGCAGTATCAGCGTCAGGAGCAAGACCGCCGACGGGCGCCGCGGCACACGGAAAAAGATCCCCATCGCCACCAACACCAGGAACACGGCCGCCCCGCCGCCCCATTGGAGCCCGAGCAACAGGGGTCCCGGGACCGGTGCGCCGCCCAGGTTGAGCGCGAGCGCCACGGCCATCGCCCAGAACGGCGGGAACCGGCCCATCGCCCGCAATACCGGGCGCAACCCCGCCTCCCCGCGGCCGTACCAGGCGGCGATCGCGTAGACGAGCGTCAGCACCAGCACACCGTTACCGAAGTCGAAGAACGCCAGGTGTCCGGCCCCCGCCGGTCCCCATGCCGCGAAGGCGAACGGGTAGACCACCGCGAGATTCATGATCATCGAACCGACGATCTGCACCCCGCGGCGCGCCGGCGGGAGCGCCAGCGGGTATCCCGCCGCCGCCGCCAACCCCCACATGGCGAGGATCGTGAGTCCGGCGGCGAGCGGCAGCCGCGCGATTCCCGGCGTGAGCGCCAGCGGCGTCACCGTGCCGAGGATCAGCGCCGGCATCCCGTAGCGCACCACCCAGGCGAGCAGGCGCTCGCCGTGCGCCGATCCCACCCAGCCGAGCCTGCGAGCCGCCGCTCCGGCGATAAAGGCGAGTGCCACCGGCGCGAGCCGCATGGCCAGTCCGACGATGGTGGTATTCTCCGTCATGGCCGCGCAGTCTACCGCGTCCTGCTCTCCGCGGTGGTCTTCGGAACCTGTTGAGAGGATATCGGTCTCCTCAAATGACGATGCGCCCCTGATGCGTGGGGCGCGGACGCGGAGTACCGGCAACGCCGCGTGCCGCCGGCCGATGGTGCGGGGGCAGGGATTTCATGCACCGGTCCCCCGACGGACCCGGGTAGCCACGAAGAACAACAAGGCGAGCCATCATCCACGCACACCCCGGACCCGGCCGCCCCCTGCGCCTCTGGTCGACGCTGTCGATCGGCATCGGCGGGATGATCGGCGGGGGTATCTTTGCCGTCACCGGGTTGGCGATCGAACTCACGCGCGGCGCGGTTCCGATCGCGTTCGCCGTCGCGGGGGTGGTGGCGCTGCTCACCGCCTACAGCTATCTCAAGCTCACGTTGCGCTATCCGAGCCGCGGCGGTACGGTCGAGTTCATCAACCGCGCCTACGGCAGCGGCGTATTCACCGGCACCCTCAGCATCCTCCTGTGCCTGAGCTACGTGGTGTTGCTCGCGGTCTACGCCTACGCCTTCGGCGCCTACGGTGCCGGATTGTTCGGTGCCGTCCCCGGCCCGATCCTGCGCGGCGCACTCGGCAGCGGCGTGCTGGTCGCGCTCGCGGCGGTCAACTTCCTCGGCCCGCACCTCGTGGTGCGTAGCGAGAACCTCTTCAACGTGCTCAAGTTGGCGCTGCTCGCCGCCTTCGTGCTCGCGGGCCTGATCGCCCCGGCGCATTGGGGGCGCCTGGCACCGGCCGGGTTCGTCGGCCCCTGGCCGCTGTTCAGCGGTGCGATGATCATCTTTCTCAACTACGAGGGCTTCGAGCTGATCGCCAACGCCGCGCCCGACGTCGAACACCCTCGCCGCACTCTGCCGATCGCCTACCTGGGCGGCGTATCGATCGTGCTCGCCGCCTACGTGCTGATCGCGTTGGTGACGGTGGCCCATCTCGACTTCGCCGCCGCCGCGCTGCATTCGGACAACGTGCTGGCCGCCGCCGCGGCGCACTTCCTGGGGGCGCCCGGCGCGGTCCTGATCGCACTCGCCGCGTTGCTTGCCACGAGTTCGGCGATCAATGCGACCTTCTACGGATCGGGCCGCCTGACCTACCTCATCGCCCGCTACGGCGAGCTGCCCGCGGAGTTCGAACACAACATTCGCAACCAACCCGTCGAGGGGTTGGCCGCGTTCCTGATCCTGGCGCTCCTGATCCTGAATCTGGTCCCGTTGAACACGATCGCCACCATGGGCAGCGCCGGTTTCCTGCTCGTATTCGCCGCCGTGAACCTCGCCTGCCTGCGCTTGGCGGGCGAAGTCGGCGCGAGCCGCATCGTCGCCCTCGCCGGGGTGATCGCGTGCGCGGTCGCCTTCGTCGCGCTGGTGGCGCAGACCGCGGCGAACCCGGCCACGCGCGCTCAGGTCGGGGTGCTCGCGGGGATGATCGCGCTCTCCTGGTTCATCGAGGTGCTCTACCGGGGCGTCACCGCACGCGAGGTGCACATGGGACACCGCCCGGCACCCGCCCTCACCGAACCCCGCTCCCGGGGCGGTCTCAGGCCGTGATACCCACACCCGAATCCGCCGCCGCGCGCCGCGAAGCGCCGCAAGGCCGCCTCGGCGTCGCGACGCTCACCATGATGACCGCGGCGCTGTTCCTGACGCTGCGCAACATGCCGATGATGGCGGCCGTCGGCCTGCAGATGGTCTTCTTCAACGTCGTCACGGTCTTCGCGTTTCTCATCCCCATCGCGCTGGTCTCCGCGGAGCTGGCCACGGCGTGGCCGAAGAACGGCGTGTTCCACTGGGTCGAGGAGGCGTTCGGCACGCGCTGGGGCTTGGTCGCCGTGTGGTTGCAATGGGTCCAGAGCCTGTTCGGGATCACCTCGATCCTCTCCTACGCGGCCGCCGCGCTGGCCTACGCGGCGGCGCCGTCGCTGGCCGGGTCGCGCGGCTACATCGTGGCGGTGATCCTCATCATCTATTGGGCCGCGACCTTCGCCAACCTGCGCGGTACGCGGCTGTCCGGACTCATCAGCAGCGTGTGCCTGGCGCTCGGCGTGCTGTTGCCGGCGCTCGTGCTCATCGTGCTCGCCGGCCTCTACGTGGCCTCGGGCGCCGCGCTGCATCTCGATCTCGCGTTGCGCCCCGGCAACTGGTTGCCGCTGAACCATGTGCGGCACGGCCTGCTGCTGTTCCTGAGTTTCATCTTCGGCGTGGTCGGCATCGAGGTTTCCGCCTCGCACGCGCGCGAGGTCCGCGACGTGCGCCGCAACTACCCGATCGCGGTGTTCGCCGCCGCGGTGCTGGGTTTCGTGTTGACGCTGCTCGGCGGACTGGCGGTCGCCGCGGTCCTGCCGGGTGCGCGGATCGACCTCGTCTCCGGGGCGGTCCAGGCGCTCGCGGCCCTCTTCGGGCATTTCCACCTCGCGTGGCTCGCGCCCCCGACCGCCGTGCTGGTCGCGCTCGGCGCCGCGGGGCAGGTCAGCACCTGGGTGGTGGGTCCGATCAAGGGCCTGTGGGCGGCGGGTCGGGCGGGCAACCTCCCGCCCGTACTCCAGGAAGTCAACGAGCACGGCGTGCCGCGAAACCTGCTCTTCGTGCAGGCCGTGCTGATGAGCGTCGTGGCGCTCACGTTCCTGGTGATCCCGTCGGTGGACACCGCGTTCCTGTTGCTGACCTCCGCCGCGGTGGTGCTCTACGCGGTGATGTACCTGCTGCTCTTCGCCGCGGCGATCCGACTGCGCTACACTGAACCCGACGCCGCGCGCCCGTACCGGGTGCCGGGCGGGCGCAATTGGGGACTGTGGCTGGTTGCGGGTACCGGCTTCACGACCACGCTGGCGTGCCTGCTGATCGGCTTCATTCCGCCCGGCCCCGGGATTTCGCCCGCCGCCTACCGCGTAGCGATGCTCGCCGCACTCGGCGTGATGCTGTTCATCCCGTTGGCCCTGTATCGCTGGCGGCGCCCCGCGTGGAATCGTGCGGCCTGATCGGGAAAGGTCGCGAAAACCCGGAATCGGATCGTCCGTCGCCGCCGCCGGGTGCCCTGTAGGACGGACCGACATAGCGGGAAGCATGCGATCCGCGGGATCCGTGGGCGCACCCATTCCTTCCGGAGACGAACATGGTCAAGAAGCTCGTGCCCCTGGATGATCCGAACACCGATTTCACTCCCACCTACGGGTCGCGGCTCATGGATCGGCCGATCCCCAAGTACGCCCTTCCGAAGCAGGGCATGCCGCCGGCGGCGGCCTATCAGCTCATCCACGACGAACTGATGCTCGACGGTAACGCGCGGCTCAACCTCGCCACCTTCGTCACCACGTGGATGGAACCGGAGGCCGAGCGGCTGATGGCCGAAACCTTTTCCAAGAACATGATCGACAAGGACGAATATCCGCAGACCGCCGAGATCGAGCGACGTTGCGTGAACATGGTCGCACGGCTGTTCCACGCGCCCGAGAACGGGCATCCGGTCGGCGTCTCGTCGATCGGCTCCAGCGAGGCGATAATGCTCGCGGGCATGGCCCTGAAGTGGAACTGGCGCAAACGGCGCACCGCCGCCGGTGCGGACGCCGCGCGGCCGAATCTGGTGCTGGGCAGCAACGTACAGGTCGTGTGGGAGAAGTTCTGCCGCTACTGGGAGGTGGAGCCGCGTTACATCCCGATGACCGAGGGGCGCTACGTCATCACACCCGAGGAGGTGGTGCGGCGCATCGATGAGAACACGATCGGTGTGGTGGCGATCCTCGGTACCACGTTCACCGGGGAGTTCGAGCCGATCAAGGCGATCCACGATGCGCTCGTGCGGCACAACAAGGCCCATGGGCTGGAGGTCCCGTTGCACGTCGATGCGGCCAGCGGCGGGTTCGTCGCGCCGTTTCTGCACCCGCGGCTGCGCTGGGACTTCCGGCTGCCGCTGGTGGTCTCCATCAACGTATCCGGCCACAAGTACGGGCTCGTCTACCCGGGCATCGGTTGGGTGGTATGGCGCGATGAGCGTCACCTCCCGGACGACCTCGTGTTCCATGTCAACTATCTGGGCGGCGACATGCCCACCTTCACGCTGAATTTCTCGCGCCCGGGCAACCAGGTGGTGGGGCAGTACTACAATTTCCTGCGCCTGGGGCGCGGCGGATATACGCGCATCCTGACGAACCTGCGCGATATCGCCCGCTACCTGGCCGGGCGCGTGGTCGCGATGGGTCCGTTCGAACTGCTCAGCGACGGCAGCGCAATCCCGGTGTTCGCGTTCCGGCTGAAGGACGCCGCGCGCTACTCGGTGTACGACGTCTCCGAGCGTCTGCGCGTGCGTGGTTGGCAGGTCCCCGCCTATACCATGCCCTCGGACGCGGAGGGGATCTCGGTGCTGCGTATCGTGATACGGGAGGGCTTCTCGCGCGACATGGCCGAACTGCTGATCGGCGATCTCGTGCAGGCGGTCGAGGCGCTGGAGCACAGCCCGCCGCGCACCCCCACCGGTCCGTCACCGCAGTTCCACCATTAAGCCCGCGCGAGTCCGCCCGGGTCTCCTCCCGCGCGCGGATGCGGCGTATCATTTCTGCCGGCAGCCTGTCGGAGTCCGAACGGAGGGTACGCGGCATGCGCGCGAGCAGGGTGTTCTACGGGGTACTGGTGCTCGTCTTGCTCGGCGGCATCGGTGCGGCCGGCTACTGGTACCGGTCGAGACCGGTTCTCGAGGGGCCCCCTCCCGTACGCGCGCCGGTGCCGGCGCCCGTCAAGGAACCGTTGGTCCGCCATCCGATCCCGCCGCCGCCGGCGCCCGCACGATCCGCCCGCCGCGCACCCGGCACGGCGTCGACGCCGGCGTCGACACCCCCGTTGCCGCCGCTGGATCGCAGTGACCCGGCCCTGAAGCGGGCGCTCGCCGGACTCGTGGGGCGTGCACGGCTGGAACGCCGGCTGCGCCTCAAGGAGATCGTCCGGCGCGTAGTGGTGACCGTCGACAACGTGTCCAAACGCCGACTGCCGTTGCGCTACCTCCCGTTGCGCCCGGCGCCGGGGCGCTTCGAAGTGCGTCGTATCGGCGGCCCGACGGCCGATCGCTACGTCCTCAGCGCGAAGAACTACGCGCGCTATACCCCGTACGTGGCCCTGCTAGAGGCGGTCGATCCCAAGCGGCTGGCCGCCGTCTATATCCGCTTCTATCCGCTGTTCCAGCAGGCGTACCGGGATCTCGGCTACCGCTACGGGTACTTCAACGATCGTCTGGTCCAGGCGATCGGCGTCCTGTTGGCCGCCCCCGAGCTCTCCGGTCCGGTGCGGTTGGTGCGCCCCAGTGTGTACTACGAGTTCGCCGACCCGCGCCTCGAGGCCCTGCCCGCGGGGCAGAAGGTGCTCATCCGTATGGGACCGGAGAACGAGCGGCGCGTGAAGCCCTGGCTGCGCGCCTTCCTGCGGGCGACCGAGCGGCGTTGAGGCCGCATGTGCGACCGCCGCGGTTTCCCGGTTTATCCCGGGGAATCGAACGGCTCCCATGCCGCCGGCGGGCCGTCGGTGGAGTCGGGCCGCCTCGAACCGCTATACTGCGCCCATGAGTGAAGACGCCGTCACCCGACTGAACGTCGAACGTTTCAATGCCGTCGCCGGCTCCTGGGACGAGAACCCCGTGCGTGTGGAGCTTGCACAGGCGGTCGCGCGCGCGATCGCCGAGGCCGTCCCGGCGACGGCGCAAACCCGTGCGATGGAATTCGGCTGCGGCACCGGGCTGGTGACCGCACTGCTCGCGCCGGGTCTCGGTCATATCGTGGCGGTGGACAGCGCCGCGGGCATGCTCGATGTGCTGCGCACCAAGGTGCGTGAATTGGGGCTCGACAACGTCGAGCCGCTCGAGATGGACCTGGCGCAGTCGCTGCCCGAGGGGCCGTTCGACCTGATCTTCAGCGCCATGACCCTGCATCACATCGAGGACGTCCCGGCGCTGCTCGCGCGGCTGCGCGGGCTGCTCGCCCCCGGCGGCCATGTCGCGCTCGCGGACCTCGAGCGGGAGGACGGCACCTTCCACGGCGACGCCCCCGGGATCATGCATCACGGCTTCGATCCGTCGACCATGGCGGATTGGCTCGCCGCGACGGGCTTCGACGAGATACGCACGCGCCGCGCGCACGTGGTGTGCAAGACCGGGTCCGATGATCGTCCCCGCGAGTACCCGGTGTTTCTCGCCGACGCGCGCCGCGCGGCGGGTCGGTAGAGGCGCCGCGGCCGGCCCGGGCGGGGCGGGCCTCGTTACGCACTCAGCAATTCCTCCAGGCGGTGCGGGCGTTCCACCGCGTAGCCCTGCACGTAATCCACGCCGATTTCGCGGAGCAGTTCGATGGTCCGCTCGCTTTGTGCGAATTCGGCGATCACCGCCTTCTCCATGAAATGTCCGACTTCGCACATCGACTTCACCACCGCGAAGTCGCTGCTGTCCTCGGTGAGATCCCGGACGAAGGCGCCGTCGATCTTCAGGAAGTCGACCGGGAGGTTCTTCAGGTAGGCGTAGGAGGACATGCCGCTTCCGAAGTCGTCGAGCGAGAACTTGCAGCCCGTACTCTTGATGACGTGGATAAAGTCGCTCGCGTCCGACAGGCTCGCGATGCCGGCGGTCTCGGTGATCTCGAAACAGATCCGGCGCATCGGCACGCCGGTGCGCTCGGCCTGCTCGTTGACGTAGCGGATGAGCCGCTCGTCGTTCAACGACGGGCCGGACAGATTGATCGTGAAGCCGCCGATCCCGAGCAGTTCGTCCTCGTGGCGCGCGATCCATTCGAAGGCGTTGCGGATCACCCAACGGTCGACCTCGATGATCCGGCTGTAGTGTTCGGCCGCCCTGATGAACTCCTGCAGCGCCATTTGTCCGCTGAGCTCGTCGGAGAGTCCGAGCAGCAGCTCGTACCAGACCTGCCGGGAGATGTGCTCCTGGAGGGGGAGGATCTTCTGGCAGCGCAGATTGAGCGCGTCCTCGTCGAGCGCGCGGTCGATCAGCATCGCCCACTTCATTTCTTCCCTGCGCCGCGACAGGGCCGCGTGGCGCGAGTGGTAGATTTGAGTGCGTCCGCCGCCCATCTCCTTGGCGACGCCGCAACTGGTCTCGGCGGCCTGCAGCAGCGCGGACTCGTTCTCCTCGTGCGCATGGATACCCACCAGGCCGACGCTCACCGATATCGAGAGGCGCTGGCCGCGCCACGACACGCGGTGCTCGTGCAGCTCCTCCATCTGCTCCTCTACGACGCCGAGCGCCTGGTCGATCGAGTGGTCCCGGAGCAGGATGGCGAACTGATCGGGTCCCACGCGGCCCAGGGAGTGATCCGCGCCGACGCGGTTTCCCAGGAGCGCGGCGAGGTCCTTGAGCAGCGCATCGCCCGCCTCGTAGCCGAGGGTGTTGTTCACGACCTTGAACTGGTCGATGTCGAGGAACACGAGCGCGTGCCGACGCTCGGAGTATTTCGCCTCCGCGACCGCTTCGGAGAGACACTTCTTGAACTGCACACGATTGATGAGCCCGGTGAGCGGGTCGTGGGCGGCTTGATAGAGAAGCTGGCGGTGCAGCTTCTGCAGCATGCTGTATTGTGCGCGGTCCATGGCGGGTTCGTCCGCGGCGTCGAGGACCACGGCATCGCCGTCGTGCAGCAGCGCGGCGAGTTGCGCCTCGCCCACGATCCGTTCCTTGCGCCCCAACACGTTGACGAATACGTACTTGGCCGAATGGGGCGCGATCCAGGCCGTCTTGAGGCGCTTGGGTTCGGCGCGGCGGGCGTCGAAGAGGATCCAGTGCCCCTCCTCCAATCGTCGTACCCGGCGCAGCCATTCGTTGTCGTCTTCGGTGTCCGGGCGCTGCCGCGCCCGCAGCGCGGGCTCCTCGGTCGGTTCTTTCCGGACGCACTCGGCGACCACCGCGCCGAGGTTCTTTTGATAGGTATCGTTCTGTACCCGCAGCAGCAGGTCCAGTTGCCGGGCGACCCGATGGAACACCGCGGTGGTCCCGTCGAACTCGGTGTTGATCAGGTTGACGATCCACCGGAAGGCGTGCCGCAACGTCGCTTGTTCCCGTTCGTTCTCCGAGTCGGCCAGTACCTCCAGTTCCGAGAGCTTGTTGATCACCTGCCGGACGATGTGGGTCTTGTCGAGGAACAACCGGTCGTCGAGCAGCGCCATCTTCAGCACCGGCACTTCGAGCTTCTCGATCCAGGGGCGCACGCTGCGGGCGACCTGCAGGTCGGTGAGCAGGGTGGCGAACAGGTTGCCGGCGACGTCGATGACGCGCCCCTGGTGCTCGGGGATGTCTTTGGGCGCGGCGCCGTGCGCGCCCCCCGCGAGCACCGCCTCGAGTTCACGGCGCACATCGACCGTTCCCGAAGCGCCGCTCGACGCCGCCAGTTGCCGACGGAACTCGGGACTCGAGAGCGCCTCGAGCAGTTCGGTCGTGTTGTAGGGGCGGGTCGCCGCCGGGCTCGCGGCGGCGGAAGCATGCGATGGGGTGGTGTCCCCCGCCGCCGGCCCCCCGGCAACCCCGGCCTGCGGTACGGAGCGACCGAGTCGCTTTTGTAGTGAGCGCAGGTCACCCATCAATTGATACAGATCCGGCACCGACACCGCACCGGGCCCCGCGGGGCGGTACGTCGCCGGATCGCTCGAAGCCGCGGCCCCGCCAGGGCCGGTGTCGGGACCGGGTGTGGCGGAGGGGGTATCGGGCGCATCCACCACGGACGGCACGTCGCCGGGCGCCGGGTCCCCCGCGTCCGCCCGGGTCTGCGGGGTCTCCGTTCGGGGTTCACCGGCGCGCTTGAAGGAAAAGGTCAGCTTGGGCAGTACACCCTGCCCGATCAGAAAATCGTTGAGGGCGCCATAGAGTTGTCCGGCGGCGGTATGCACCCCGGCCTTGAGGGCCTTGTAGCACACCAATTTCGCGCTGTGGGCCAAGTCCAGGGACGCGATCGCCTCCTGGAGCGATTTGGCGAACAGCGCGGGACCATAGGGGTTGTTGCGATCGTTGATCGGCGCGCCGAGGACCAGGCTCAGGCGCCGGGTAAGAGCGGTCAACGCCTCGCGGTGTTCGGTCTCGACCCTGCCGACGAGGCCCGTGATGGAGAGCCATTCCTCGAATGCCTGTGGTTCCACGAGACTGAGGGAATCGGACGCAGGCGCCGCGAGGGGTTCGGCGTCCGTGGCCGCGCCGATCCGACCGGCGGCGGTGTCGGCGAGTCGTCGTTCGGCGGCCTCCAGGAAGGCGTTCTGCACGGCATCCTTGCGGCGGTTCAGGACGCTCAGGGCCTGGAGATTCGCGTTCTGCACGGCGATCTCACGACTGTCTTCGGCGGCCTGGAACAGTGCCTCGTTGAGATCCTGATAGAACCGCTGGATGAGTGGTGCCAGTATCTCGCGTACCCGGTGGTTGCATTCTTGCACCACTCGTGGGCGATCCGCCGGATTCAGCGTCTGGTCGGCATCCGTCGCGACGGCCCCGTTCGAGGCCGTTTGCCGGGCGAGTTCCCGGATGGTTTCCTGGAGCCGCTGCAGGGCGGAGAGATCCGGGTCGATGAAGGCCAGCCCGGCGCTGTCGCCGTCGGCATGCACGATGCGACCCCGGAAGTCGAGGTGCGGCGTGCCCCCGCCGGGAGGAAGGGGACAATGCACGGTGACGGTTTCCCCAACGGACAGCGCCATGGGGGGCGGGAAGCCGATCAGCAGCCCCCCCAGACAATAATCGCGCACGGTGCACGGGCGCGGAGCGGTACCCGGAATTTGAAGTTGCGCCGCCAGTCGCGCCGGTTCGCGTCGAAAAGCGCGACGCTCACGGCCGTCCCGGCCGCCGCTACGGGGCGTGGGTTCGCGTGAGGCCATCGTCGTGCGGATCCTCGTTGACAACGTCCCTGTCCGGTTCCCCCGAAGACCCTCCGGGACCGTAGGCTTGCCTCCTTTGATCGGCTCGACACGCAGACTCTTTAGCGGCGGCGCTCGCTCAGGGGATCTGGATCTTGCCCCCGCCCGGCGGGCCGCCTACGCCTCCAAACCCGCCGGAGTCGGATTCGGGGAGCACGATGGAGGAGGCCGTCTCCCGGCGCAGCTCCTTGAGGTCCTCCATGGCGCGCTCCACCGCTTCCTCGGTGGCCCCGGAGAATTTCTGCACGGCTTCTTCCAGGGTGGATGCCGGGATCTCGAAGGACAGGGGCAGCGTCCCCATCGGGGTCAGTAGCTGGGCTTGGCCGGAGTAGGCCACCGCGCGCGTCTCGTCCGGAGAGCCGTCCGCATGCACCGGGGTCAGCCGCCGAATAGTCCCCACCCGGCGGTCTGTGAAGATCTCCTCCCGGTACAGGCCGTCCGGGTCCATTCTCGCATCGCTCGTCCTGCTCTCGGAAGCCATGTCGTGCGCCTCTCGCTGTGGCGTGAAGGGATACCGTATCGATTCGTTAGCTTAACAGATCACACGCCAAAACCGGCCTCGCACGCACGGGGTCGGTGGCGCACCGGGGCGAAAAGGCGCACAATGCGATCGGTTCTCCGGTTGGGCAAGGCCCTGGCCGGACTGGTGTTTCCGAGACAGGGGATTGCAGATGAGACTGATTTTGCTGGGCGCGCCGGGCGCCGGGAAGGGTACCGTGGCCAAGCGGCTCACCGCAGTGGATGGCTCTGTTCAGATTTCCACGGGCGACATCCTGCGTGGGGCGGTACAGGCGGGTTCCGAACTGGGTATCGAGGCCCAGGGATACATGAAGCGCGGCGACCTGGTACCGGACGCATTGATCCTCGGCATCATGGGGAAGCGCCTCCAGGAGCCGGATTGCGCCAATGGATTCCTGCTCGATGGTTTCCCGCGCACCATCCCCCAAGCCGAGGCCCTGCGAGACCTGCTCCGGGAACTGGGTATCCAGTTGGACGCGGCGATCAACCTCGTCGTCCCGCGGGAGGTGATTCTCGACCGGCTCACCACCCGGCGCACCTGTTCCAACCCCAAATGCCAGGAGATCTATAACATCAAGAGCAAACCGCCCAAGCAGGAGGGTATCTGCGACAAGTGCGGCAGCCCGGTGGTGCAGCGCGAGGACGAGACCGAAGAGGCGATCGGCAAGCGGCTGGACACCTATAATGAAAAAACCGCCCCGCTGGCCGGCTTCTACGAGGGCGAAGGGCTGCTGTTCGACGTCAGCAGCACCTCCAGCGACGAGGTGGTGGCGGCAATCCTGGGGAAGGTCGGCATCTGATCCAGTCGGCGGCGCCGCGTGCGGCGCCGCTCTCGGGGGCGAGGCCGGCGGTGCATTGCGCAGCGCCGGCTTTCGGCCCCGGCATACCGGCGAAGGGGTGCGTGACATCGTCGAAGTCCGGGTGGTGGCGCCCGGCTTGCAGTTGCCCGCGACCCAGGATCTGGACGCCCCCGCCGCCGCAGAACATCCCAAGTCCGACAGGCGGCCAGAGCGCCCGGGGACGTGTCCGCCACCATGAACTACTATCCGCTTGCCCTGCCGTTCTTTTTTATTCTGCTCGGGGCCCTGGCCGGCCTCCTGGTCATGGTCGAGATCGGTGTGCTGCGCTACACTTACGAGCGCATCGGGATTCATCCCCGTTATGTCTTTGCGCTGCTGCTGGTCTCGCTGCTGGGGGCTTACATCAATATCCCGGTCGCGCAGTTACCCCCCCATCAAGTGCTGTCGGGGCGGGAGGTGGATTTCTTCGGGATGCGCTATGTGATCCCGGTGGTGGTCCACTGGCCGGGCACCGTGATCGCGGTCAACGTGGGCGGCGCGCTGGTGCCGGCGGCCGTCTCGCTCTACCTCCTGGCTCGAAACCACTTGTGGGGGCTGGGCCTCGTCGGCGTGGCGGTCGTCGCGGCGGTGTGCCACGGGCTCGCCCACCCGGTCCCCGGCGTCGGCATCGCCGTGCCGGTGTTCGTGCCGCCGCTCGTCACCGCCGCCGTGGCGATCCTGCTTTCACGGCGTTACGCCGCACCGCTCGCCTACATCAGCGGCAGCCTGGGCACACTGATCGGCGCGGACCTGCTCAACCTGGACAAGCTCCAGGGGCTCGGCGCGCCGGTGGCCTCGATCGGCGGGGCGGGGACCTTCGACGGCGTGTTCCTGACCGGGATCCTCGCGGTGCTGTTGGCGGGGCTGGTGGTCGGGCGGGCACCGGTGAACTGAGGCGTGCCCGTCGTCACAGGCGGATTGGCGCGCATCTTGCTTTGTTTTGAGCCGTGCCGAGCCCCCGGGTTTTCGGCGCCGGGGGTGCGTGCCTCCGGGGATAGGTCGCGCCGGACCGGGTCCGGCCATCGAAGCGCACAGGGAGTCGGGTGAGTTCCCAACACACACTGGATCCGTCGGATTGGGAAGCGTTCCGGGCCCAGGGGCACCGGATGCTGGACGACATCCTGGACTACCTGGAGCGTATCCGCGAGCGCCCGGTGTGGCGCCCGATCCCCGAGGAAGTCCGGGCGGCGTTTCGCGAGCCGCTCCCGCGCGCACCGGCGGCGCTCGCAGACGTGCATGAGACCTTTTTGCGCCGGATCTTGCCGTTCGCCGTCGGCAACGCCCACCCCGGGTTCCTGGGGTGGGTCCATGGGGGCGGCACACCGGTCGGCATGCTCGCCGAGATGCTGGCGGGCGGGCTGAACGCCAACCTCGGCGGTCGCGACCAGATGCCGATCGAGGTCGAACGCCAAGTCGCCGAGTGGGCCCGCGAACTGTTCGGGTTCCCGCCGGGCGCCGGCGGCCTGTTCGTGACGGGCACCTCGATGGCGAACCTGCTCGGCGTGCTGGTGGCGCGCACCGCCGTTCTGGGTCCAGAGAGTCGCCAAAAAGGAATGGCATCATCCGCCGGATCGTTGACGGCCTACGCCTCCGCCGCGGCCCACGGGTCGATCGCGCGTGCGCTCGATCTCGCCGGGCTCGGGAGCGATGCATTGCGCCTCGTCCCGACCGACCCGCAGCACTGCATCGATACCGCCGCGCTGGAACGGGCGATCACCGCAGATCGCGCCGCCGGCCGGACCCCGTTCCTGATCATCGGGACCGCCGGCACCGTCGACGTGGGTGCGATCGACGATCTCACGCGCCTGGCGGAGATCGCCGACCGGGAAGGCGTCCGGCTGCACGTCGACGGCGCCTACGGGGCGCTGGCGATGCTTGCTCCCGAGCTGGCGCCGCGCCTGCGCGGCATCGAGCGTGCGCAATCGATCGCCTTCGATTTCCACAAATGGGGCCAAGTGCCCTACGACGCGGGCTTCTTCCTGGCCCGGGATCGCGCCCTGCAGCTCGACGCCTTCGCCTCGCCCGCCGCGTATCTGCGGCGCGAGGCGCGCGGGATGGCGGCGGGCTCGCCGTGGCCCTGCGATCTGGGGCCCGATCTCTCGCGCGGATTCCGGGCGCTGAAGACCTGGTTCACCCTCAAGGTCTACGGCACCGAGGCGCTCGGGCGGGCGATCTACGGGACCTGCCGGCTCGCGCAGTACCTCGGGCGCCGCGTCGAGGAGACGCCGGAGCTGGAACTCCTCGGCCCGGTGCCCCTGAACATCGTCTGCTTCCGCCACCGGGGCGAGCGGCCCGACGCGCTCAACGCCGACATCGTCGTTGCGCTGCACGAATCGGGGATCGCCGCGCCCTCGACGACCACGCTGGACGGGCGCTTGGCGATCCGCGCGGCGATCGTCAACCACCGTACCGAGCGGCGCGACCTCGATGCGCTCATCGACGCGACGTTGAAATTCGGCGCGCGTTGCGTGCGGGCTCCCGGCGCCTCATGAGTTCCGATCCGGACACGCCGCGGTGCGCCGTGGGCCGCACCCCGCTGATGGGGCTGGCGACGCTGATGGGGCGGGTGTTCGCCGGCGCCGGTCTCGGTCCGTCGGCGCAGCGCCTGATCGAGCGGGCGAGCGCCGATCCCGAGGATGCGGAGGCGTTGCTCGACCTGTCGAGCGCCCTCTATCTTGCGAACAACCCCGATCTCGCGCGCGCCACGCAGGAGCAGGCGCTGGCGATCCGCCGGCTCTATTCGCTCGCGCGACCGGCGGATCCGCCCGGCCTGCGCGTGCTCGCGATCATGGCGCCGGGCGAACCGGCGGCCAATACGCCCGTCGACTTCCTGGTCGAGAATTCCGATGTCGCGCTCGACCTCTACTATCTGGTGCCCGGCCGGCCGGAGACGCCGCCGGTGGACGACTATGATCGGGTATTCGTCGCCGTGGGCGAATCCGACCGCAACGCCCCCCTCCTGCGGGAGGCCGAGGCATTACTGGCGGGGTGCGCGCGCCCGGTGCTCAATGCGCCGGCGCACATCGCCCGCCTGTCCCGCGACCACGTATTCGCGGCCATGCACTCGGCTCCGGGGATCGTCGTGCCGGCCACCGCGCGCGTCGATCGGCGCGCGCTCGAGGGGATTGCGTCGCAAGATCCCGCCGCCCATCCGGTCGTGGAAGGAGCGGGGTTCCCGATCGTCGTCCGCCCGGTCGGTTCGCATGCCGGGCGGGGACTGGCGAAACTCGACGCGCCCTCCGCCCTCCCCGGGTACCTGCGCACCGCACCGGGGGACGAGTTCTACGTGATGCCGTTCGTGGACTACCGGGGCGCCGACGGCCTGTTCCGAAAATACCGCGTGGTCTTGATCGGGGGCCGGCCCTATGCCTGCCACATGGCGATCTCCGATCACTGGATGATCCACTATCTCAACGCCGGTATGGAGGAGAGCGCCGCCAAGCGCGCCGAGGAGGCGCGCTTCTTCGCCCGATTCGAGGAGGACTTCGCGCGACGTCACCACGACGCGCTCCGGGCCCTCGGCGAAGGCGTGGCGCTCGACTACTTCGGTATCGATTGCGGTGAGACCGCGACCGGCGAACTGCTGATCTTCGAGGTCGACAGTGCACTGATCGTCCACGCGCTGGATCCGGTCGACCTCTATCCGTACAAACCGCCCCAGATGCGCAAGGTGTTCGACGCGTTCCGCGCGCTGCTCGGCGCCGGCTGATCCCGCCTCGTCGGTCGGCACCCCGGTGCTCCCCACGCTGGTGCGCGAGGGCCGTTTGTGCACCATCGCGGTCCACGCACGCACACAAGTCGTGCGCGAACCGCATGTCCCGCCTTCAAACAGCATTCCTGTTATCTCGGTAGCGGATTGATTTCCAGCGAGTTTTCCCTCAACCCCCCCTGCGTGGCCCGGTTGTTGCATTCACGCCTCCGTCCCGTGGCGCGGGCTCGTTCTTCGGAACGGGTGGTGCGCCGCAACGTTCGGAGCCGTCGACTGGAGAACCCTTCATGAACCGAGCCATTCCTATCCGCCGCAACCTCGTAACCGCAATGACCATTACCGGAACCCTTCTCGCTGTGCTCCCCGGTGTGTCCGCCGCCACCTCGTTGAGCCAACAGGTCCAGACCCTCGGCGCGAAGGTCAAACAGTTGGAGGGGCCTGCGGGCCTGTTGAGCGGTATCAGTATCTCCGGCTACATCGACCCGACCTACGTCTACAACAGTCGCCAACACATCAGTTCGTTCTTCTTCGGCGATAAGACGGCACCGTATAGGTTCTACCACAGCACCTTCGGGGATCTGTTCCTGAACGTCACCAAGAAATTCTCGGGCGGCGGCACCCTGGATATTCAGATCATGCCCAACCGCGGCTACGGCGCCGGGGTCGGCAGCATCATCAACGCCGCCTATTTCACGGTGCCGGTGACCGGGAAGTTCTCGGTGATCGGCGGTCAGATGCCGGCGTGGGACGGCTACGAGCCGCAGATTTCGACCGGGATGTACACGGTGACTCACAATCTCCTGTTCGGTTTCAGCGAGCCTGCGTTTTTCACCGGAGTGGGCGGGCAATACGCCAGCGGCCCTTATACCGTGCAGATGCTTGTCGCGAACACCTGGAACAGCGCATTCAATAAGAGTTTCCGCGAACCGACCCTGGAATACCGCTTCTCGGTCGCGCCCTCCTCGTCGTTCAGCTACGGGCTGTACGGCACCATCGGGAGGATCGCCGGCGTCGCAACCGGTGCCGGGCCCGACACCCGGTTCTTCAACGATCTCGACGCCACTTACACGAGCGGTCCGTTGACCCTCAGCGGCCAGCTCGACCACGGCTACCAGAAACACGGCGCCGCGAACGGCCGGACCGCCGAGTGGTACGGGGCCTCCGTGATGGGCAACTACCGGTTCATGCCCATGGCGGGTCTCACCCTGCGTTATGACTACCTCAACGACACCAAGAACGGCGGCCATATCGTGAACGACCCCCAGGACGGCTTCATCACCGATCCGGCCGATTCGAATTCCGGAACGCGGCGCCAGGCGTTTACCACGGCGCTCCTGCTCTATCCGATGAAGCACCTCACGGTGAAGCTCGAGTACCGCCACGATTGGGCGAACTTCGCGACCTTCCGGCGCGGGAAGACCGGGAGCCGCCACGACTCCGACGACACCCTGGCGGCCCAGTTCCTGTTCGCCTTTTGACCCCCGGGACATCGCGCGGCAGGCCCGTCATCACCATCGGAAAACTCGACTAGGGGATTCATCACATGAAAGTGAACCGCAGAGGTTTCATCAAGGGCGCACTCGCCACGGGTGCCACGGTACTCGGCCCCACGCTGGTCGGGAGGACGCCCGAGGCGCTTGCCGGAGGCACCGTCAAGGTGGGCATACTCCACTCGCTCTCCGGCACCATGGCGATCAGCGAAATCCCGGTCAAGAATGCGGAGCTGATGGCGATCGAGGAAATCAACGCCGCCGGCGGCGTCATGGGCCGGCGCATCGAACCGGTCGTCGTGGACGGGGCCTCGGACTGGCCGACCTTCGCGCAGAAGGCGCGCGAGCTGATCTCGCGCGATCGGGTGGCGACCGTGTTCGGCTGCTGGACCTCCGCCAGTCGCAAGGCGGTCAAGCCGGTCTTCGAGCAGTACAACAACCTCCTCTGGTACCCGGTGCAGTACGAGGGCAACGAATGCTCGCGGAACATCATCTACACCGGCGCCTGTCCCAACCAGCAGATCGAGCCGGCCGTCACTTGGCTGCTGAAGAACAAGGGCAAGAAGTTTTTCCTCGTCGGCTCCGACTACGTGTTTCCGCGCACCGCCAACGCGATCATCAAGGGACAACTCAAGGCCATGGGCGGGACCCTGGTCGGAGAGGAATACGCACCCCTCGGGCACATGGAGTTCGCGACCATCGTGAACAAGATCCGCCAATCCGGGGCCGACGTGGTCTTCAGCACCATCAACGGTGACAGCAACGTCGCCTTCTACAAGCAATACGCGTCCGCCGGTCTTACCCCGGAGAAGGCGCCCATCCTGGCGGTGAGTGTCGCCGAGGTCGAGGTCCAGGGGATCGGGCCCCAGTATTGCAAGGGCCACTACGCGAGCTGGAACTACTTCGAGACGACCGAGACCCCGACGAATCCGAAGTTCGTGGCGGAGTTCAAGAAGCGCTACGGTCACGCGCAGGTCACCGACGATCCGATCGAACACGGCTATCTGAACGTCTATCTTTGGAAACTCGCCGCCGAGAAGGCCCGAAGCTTCCAACCGATGAAGGTCCGCGCGGCGGTTGGAACGGTCGGCTTCGACGCCCCTCAGGGGAAGGTGCACGTCGATCCGGCCAACCAGAACCTGTATCAGGTCGCGCGCGTCGGGGAGATCACCGACAGCGGGATGTTTCGCGAGGTGTGGAAGAGCGATGGACCGGTCAAGCCGCAGCCCTACAGCCCGTACATCTCGAACATGATGTGCGATTGGGCGCGCGGCGGTTTGGTCAAGCGCTGATCCCGTGAGCCCCGACGACCGACCGGCAGGAGGTGCGTGATGGATGCGGCGGCCGCGATTTCGCAGCTCTTCAATGGGCTCAGCATGGCGTCGATCCTGTTGATGATGGCCCTGGGTCTGGCGGTGATCTTCGGGCTCATGGGCGTCATCAACATGGCTCACGGCGAGTTGATGACCATGGGTGCCTACGTGGCGTATCTGTGCCAGCTCCTCTTCGCGCACTTCGTGCCGGGGCAATCCGGGTGGTCCTACCTGCTTGCGCTCCCGCTGTCGTTCGTGGTCAGCGGGCTCCTGGGCTGGGCCATCGAGGTGGCGCTGGTGCGCCACCTCTACGGGCGGCCGTTGGAGACACTGCTCGCGACCTGGGGCCTGAGCCTCATCCTGCAGCAGAGTTTCCGCGCGATTTTCGGGTCCAATAACGTCTTCGTGAGCACGCCGCAGATCCTGACCGGCGGCGTGGCATTGGGCGCCTCGGTGCAACTGCCCTACGTACGGCTGTTCATCCTGGGGCTCGCCGCGCTGTCGCTCGGGGGCGTCTTCCTGTTCCTGTATCGGACACGAAACGGTCTGATGATACGATCGGTGATGCAGAATCGTCCGATGGCCGCGAGTTGCGGCATCAACACCCGGCGCATCGATGCACTGACCTTCGCCTTCGGTTCGGGGCTCGCGGGGCTCGCCGGCTGCGCCCTGTCGCTGATCGGTTCGGTCGGTCCGACCACCGGGCAGAACTATATCGTCGACTCCTTCATGGTCGTGGTGCTCGGCGGCGTGGGCCAACTCCTCGGCACCGTCGTCGGGGCGTTGACCATCGGCGAGGCGCACGCGCTGATCGAGTACTTCACTTCCTCCACCGCCGCCAGGGTGGCGGTGTTCACGATGATCATCCTGTTCCTGCAGGCGCGCCCGGCGGGGCTGTTCCCGTCGGTCGGCAGGGTCCTGGACTAGCCGCGCATGGATACCACGGCCGCCCCCATCCCCCTTGTGCGCGCAAAGCGGCGAGTGCCGCTGCTTCCGGCCGCCCTGGTGCTGATCGGCGTCGCCGCCGCCCCGCTCTACCTGCAACAGACCCCCCTCAACCTGCTCGGCCAGTTCCTCGCGCTCTGCATCCTGTCGGTGGGGCTGGATCTGATCTGGGGCTACGCGGGTATCCTGAGCCTGGGCCAGGGCGTGTTCTTCGGTATCGGCGGCTACATCATGGCCATGTATCTCAAGATGCAGGGCCTGCAACCCGGGCAGTTGCCGGACTTCATGACCTGGAGCGGGGTGACCTCGCTCCCCCTGATCTGGCATCCGTTCGAGAGCTTCCCGCTGACGCTGGTACTGGTGCTTACCGTGCCGGCCCTGTCGGCCTATCTGTTCGCCGCCCTGGTCTTCCGCAGCCGCATCCGGGGGGTCTATTTCGCCATCATCACGCAGGCGCTTGCGGTGGCGGTCTCCACGCTCTTCGTCAATCAGCAACAGTTCACCGGCGGAAGCTCCGGGCTCACCGGCTTCAAGACCATCCTGGGCTACTCCTTCTACGCGCCCGCCACGCAGACGGCGTTCTACGAGGTGACGGTGGCGGTCCTCGCCGCGGTCTTCGCGCTGGCGTGGTACCTGACCCGGTCGCACTTCGGCGTACTGCTGCGCGCCGTACGCGACGGCGAGAACCGCCTGCGCTTTCTCGGCTACAACCCCACCGTGTACAAGGCGTTCGTTTTCGGACTGGCGGGCCTGTGCGCGGGCCTCGCGGGGGCGCTCTATGTCCCGCAGAACGGAATCATCGCGCCCGGCATGCTCGGCATGGTGCCGTCCATCGAGATGGTGATCTGGGTCGCGGTCGGCGGTCGCGGCACCATTATCGGGGCGCTTGTCGGCACTCTCGTGGTGAGCTATGCCAAATACTATCTCAGCAGTGCCTATCCCGACTTCTGGCTGTTTCTGATCGGGATGTTGTTCATCGTGGTGGTGCTGTTCTTTCCGCGCGGACTCATGGGGCTGGCCGAACTCGCCCGGCGCGCCGTGCGGCGTCCGACATCATGATCAGGGCGGGCGAATCGGTACTGGAGGTCAGCGACCTGGTGGTGGAGTTCGACGGCTTCCGGGCGTTGGACCGTCTGAGCTTCGTGCTGTACGCGGATGTGCTCACGGTGGTGATCGGTCCCAACGGGGCCGGCAAGACCACCTTCCTCGACGTCATAACCGGGCGCACCCGCGCAGGCAGCGGGTCGGTCCGTTTCCTGGGGCACGATACGACGGATCTTCCGGATTACCGCATCGCGCGCCTCGGGATGGCCCGCAAGTTCCAGGCCCCTAGCGTGTTTCCGGACCTGACCGTCCGGGACAACCTGCGGGTCGCCGCGACGCCCGCCAAGGGGTTGTGGACGGCGCTGAGGGGGCGGCTGGCGCCCCGGACGCGTGAGACGATCGAACACTCCCTGGATATCACCGGGCTGGGTCCGCTCGCGTCCAGTCCGGCGCTCGTGCTGTCCCACGGCCAGCGCCAGTGGCTGGAGATCGGGATGGCGCTTGCCATGCAGCCGCGCCTGCTGCTGCTCGATGAGCCGGTCGCCGGTATGACGCCCGACGAGGTGGAGCGTACCGCCGAGCTTCTCCAGGAGATCGCCCGCCGGCGTTCGGTGCTGGTGGTGGAGCACGACATGGGTTTCGTGCGGCGGATCGCGCAACGGGTCTGCGTGTTCCACCAGGGCCGGCAACTGATCGAGGGTTCCTTCGAGCGGGTCAGCGGCGACCAGCGCGTTCGGGAGGTCTATCTCGGGGTCGAGACCTCATGAGCGGGGCGCTGCTCGAGGTCGCGGGATTGAGCACCGGCTACGGCAGCGCCACCGTGGTGCGTCGTGCCGGGTTGGAGGTTCGGGAGGGCGAAGTCACCTGTCTGCTCGGGCGCAACGGCGTCGGCAAGACCACGTTCCTGAAGGCCATGATGGGGCTGTTGCCCGCCTGGGAAGGCACGGTGCGCTTTCGCGGCGAAGATCTCACGCACGCCCCCGCCTACCGCCGCGCGCGGTTGGGTTTCGCCTATGTCCCCCAGGGGCGCGAGATCCTGCCGCAACTCAGCGTCGAGGAGAACATCCGGCTCGGCGGATTCGCCTGCGCCGAGTCCGCTCCCGGCATCCCGGACGAGATCTTCGCCTACTTCCCGGGGTTGCGGACCATGCTGCGGCGCCGCGCCGGAAACCTCTCGGGCGGGCAGCAGCAGCAGTTGGCGTTCGCACGGGCGCTGATGGCGCGCCCGCGTCTGTTGCTCCTCGACGAACCCACCGAGGGCATTCAGCCCAATCTGGTAGAGGACATCCGGCGCGCGATTCTCGCTATGAACCGGGAACTCGGCCTGACCGTGCTGCTGGTCGAGCAGAAGATGGCATTCGTGCGCTCGGTGGCGCAATGCTATTACGCCATGGACCGGGGCGAGGTGCTCGCCCACGGCCCGATGGCCGAACTGGACGATGCGACGGTGCGTCGTTATCTCGAAGTGAGCTGATCCCGGTACGGGGCGCACCGGGACCGGACGCGCCGCACCCGGGTCGGGCCAAGGCTATAATGGTCCGCCGCGGCGGCCGGTTTTTCACAGCGGATGCGGACCTTGTCTATCGGGCCTCGCGCGCGGCGAGTATGGTACAAACATTGCTTTTTCCGCGCCGGGCCGCGCACCGCGAGGCTCGCGCGCGGTGCGCGGAGGGCACGGCGCATGTCGGCGGCGGTAGTATCGGGTTGGCGTGCGCACCTGGATCTCGGTTTCGAGTTGCGCCGGGCGAACGGGCATGCGCGGACGGTGCCGATACGCCGCAGGCACCGGGGGCCGCTCATGGTGCAGCGTCCGCTGTACCCGGAAGGCGCGGTGTGCCACTCGTTGATCTTGCACCCGCCCGGCGGGATGGTGGGCGGGGATTCGCTGGAACTGGACGTCTCCTGCGGGCCCGGGGCGCAGGCCCTTCTGACCACGCCCGGCGCGGGGAAGTGTTACCGCAGCGCCGGGGCGCAGGTCCGGGTACGCCAGCGGCTGCGCGTGGACCCCGGTGGCGGCCTCGAATGGTTGCCCCAGGAGTTGATCGTCTACGAGGGTGCGGTGCTGGAGGCCGTAACCCGGGTGGAGCTGGCGCGCGACGCGCGGTTCCTGGGCTGGGAGATCGTCTGCCTGGGCCGTCCCGCGTCGGGCGAGGGCTTCGGCCGCGGGCGGTTCACGCAGCGCTTCGAGATTCGGCGCGCCGGCGCGCCGCTGCTCGTGGAGCGGCTGAGCGTGCCGGGAGGCGACGTGTTGCTCGAGGAACCCTGGGGGTTGGGCGGCTCAAAGGTGAGCGCGATCCTGGTCGCGACGCCGGCGGATGCGGCGTTGCGCGACGCGGTACTGGATGCGGCGGGGGCGGACCCGGGATTCTCCGCGACGCTGCTCGACGACCTGCTCGTATCCCGTTACCTCGGGACGCACGGCGGCGACGCGCGGGCCTGTCTGGAAGCGGCATGGGGTGCGATTCGCAAGCCCCTGTTCGGGCGGGAAGCGCGGCGCCCGCGGATCTGGAACACTTGAACCCGGGTCGTCGAATCGGTACCGGCAAAGCGAATCAGGAGGGCGAGTCGTGGATCTCACGCCACGGGAAAAGGACAAGTTGCTGCTCTTCGCGGCGGGGTTTCTGGCAGAGCGCCGCAAGGCTCGTGGTGTGCGCCTAAATTACCCGGAGGCCGCGGCCTACATCAGCACCGCGGTGCTGGAGCGGGCGCGCGACGGCGCCGGCGTTGCGGAGCTGATGGACTACGGCGCCACCCTCCTGACCCGGGAAGACGTGATGGAGGGAATACCGGAGATGTTGACCGAGGTGCAGGTGGAGGCCACTTTCCCGGACGGGACCAAGTTGGTCACCGTGCACAATCCAATCCCGTAGACCCGCCGCGCGGGCGCGTAACGACGGAGGTGACCATGATCCCGGGGGAATATTGGGTCGCGGAGGGTGAAATCATCCTCAACCAGGGTCGTGACACCCTCGACCTGACGGTCGCCAACACCGGTGATCGCCCGATCCAGGTCGGATCCCACTATCATTTCTATGAGACCAACGGGGCCCTGTCGTTCGATCGCGAGGCGGCGCGCGGCTTTCGCCTCGATATCCCGGCCGGCACCGCGGTGCGCTTCGAACCGGGCCAGGAACGACGGGTCCAATTGGTTGCTTACGCCGGCGCCCGCCGTGTGATGGGGTTCCAGGCACGGGTGATGGGCGGGCTGGAGGAGGATTGATGGCACGCATTTCACGTCGCGCCTATGCCGAGATGTTCGGACCCACCGTCGGGGACCGCGTTCGCCTGGCCGATACCGAACTGGTGATCGAGGTCGAGGCCGACGCTGCGACATACGGGGAGGAGGTGAAGTTCGGGGGCGGGAAAGTGATCCGGGACGGGATGGGCCAGAGCCAGCATAGCGCGCCCGTCGCCGTCGACACGGTGATCACCAATGCCTTGATCGTCGATCATTGGGGAATCGTGAAGGCCGATATCGGGATCCGGGACGGGAGAATCGCCGGGATCGGCAAGGCCGGCAACCCGGACATTCAGCCCGGGGTCGATATCGTGATCGGGCCGGGCACGGAAGCGATCGCGGGCGAGGGCCTGATCGCCACCGCCGGCGGGATCGACGGCCACATCCATTTCATCTGCCCGCAGCAGATCGAGGAGGCGCTCATGTCGGGCGTCACCACCATGCTGGGAGGTGGGACCGGTCCCGCCACGGGCACCAACGCCACGACGTGTACGCCCGGCGCCTGGAATCTGCATCGCATGTTGCAGGCCGCCGAGGGGCTGCCCGTAAACCTCGGTTTTCTCGGGAAGGGCAATGCCAGCCTGCCCCACGCCCTGCGCCGGCAGGTCGAGGCCGGCGCAATGGGACTGAAGCTGCACGAGGACTGGGGCACCACCCCCGCGGCGATCGACTGCTGTCTGTCGGTGGCCGAGGAATACGACGTCCAGGTGGCCATCCACACGGATACGCTGAACGAATCGGGATTCGTGGAGGATACGCTGGCGGCCTTCAAGGGGCGGACGATCCACGCCTATCACACCGAGGGTGCGGGCGGCGGCCACGCGCCGGATATCATCCGCGCCTGCGGGCAGGCGAACGTCCTGCCCTCGAGCACTAACCCGACGCGCCCCTACACCGTCAATACGGTGGACGAGCACCTCGACATGCTCATGGTCTGTCACCACCTGGATCCGGGGGTCGCCGAGGACGTGGCCTTCTCCGAATCGCGCATCCGCCGCGAGACCATCGCCGCCGAGGATATCCTGCACGATCTCGGGGCGTTTTCCATGATCGCCTCCGATTCGCAGGCCATGGGCCGCGTCGGGGAAGTCATCATCCGTACTTGGCAGACCGCCCACAAGATGAAGGTCCAACGGGGTCCGCTGGTCGGCGATTCGGCGCGCAACGACAACCTCCGCGTGCGCCGTTATATCGCCAAGTACACGATCAATCCCGCGATCACCTACGGGATCGCGCACGAGGTCGGCTCGCTGGAGGTCGGCAAACTGGCCGACATCGCGCTGTGGCGGCCCGCCTTCTTCGGCGTCAAGCCGTCGCTGGTGATCAAGGCGGGCTTGATCGTCGCCGCCCCCATGGGCGATCCCAACGCCTCGATCCCGACCCCGCAACCGGTGCACTATCGCCCGATGTTCGCGGCCTTCGGCGGCGCGCTCCCGGCCACGTGCCTGACCTTCGTCTCGCGCGCCGCCTGCGAGGCGGGCCTCGGCGACCACCTCGGCCTGGCCAGGCGCCTCGTCCCGGTGGCCGATACCCGCGCGATCGGAAAGAAGGACATGGTGTTGAACGACTACCTGCCCGAAATCGAGGTCGACCCCCAGACCTATGAAGTACGCGCCGACGGGCAGTTACTGACCTGCGAACCCGCCACGGAGCTGCCGCTCGCGCAGCGCTATTTCCTGTTCTGAGATGGGCGGCGTACGGTCAATGCCGGATCTGCGGCTGGTGGAGCGTCTGGCGCCCGGGACGGTACCCGCCACCGCCGTCGAGGCCGCGGTTACACTGAGATTCGACGAGCGCCGGCGCAGCCGGTTGCCGATCCGTCTCGACGACGGGCGCGCGGCGGCCCTGTTGCTGCCGCGCGGGACGCGGTTGCAGGGGGGCGATCTGCTGCGTGCCGAGAACGGCGTCCTGGTGGTCGTGCGTGCGGCGGTCGAGCCGGTATCGACCGCGCGCGCGCCAGACCCGCTGCTGCTGGCGCGCGCCTGCTACCATCTGGGCAACCGTCACGTCCCCTTGGAGATCGCGGTCGACTACGTCCGCTATCTGCACGATCACGTGCTCGATGGGATGCTCGTTCAACTCGGCCTGGCCGTGGTCTCCGAGAGCGTCCCGTTCGAGCCGGAGGCCGGGGCGTTCCAGGGGGGGCACGCCCACACCCATGACCACTGAATCGGAGTGCGATGCGGCGCGCGCACGCCTGTGGCAGTTGATCAGCCCGGCGCTCCCGGTGGGGGCCTATGCCTATTCCCAGGGACTGGAGTTCGCGGTACATGCCGGTTGGGTGCACGACGAGGCGGGTGCCGGTGCGTGGATCCGGGGGCACCTCCGCCATGGACCCGCGCTCGCCGATGTGCCGGTGCTGGGGCGCTGTCACGAGGCGTGGTGTGCGGGTGATGCAGACTCGGCGCACCGCTGGAGCCGGTGGCTGCTCGCGAACCGGGGCGCGGCGGAACTGCTCGCCGAGGATCGCCAACTCGGCGTATCCCTGGCGCGCACATTGGTGACCCTCGGCCTCGACGAGGCGGCCGCGTGGGCCGGGTCGCCGGACGCGAGCTTCGCCTGCCTGTTCGCGTTGGCCGCGGCGCGCTGGGGGATCGATCCCGAAGCCGCGGCCGCCGGTTACCTCTGGGCCTGGGCGCAGAATCAGGTGGCCGCGGCGGTGAAGCTGGTGCCGCTCGGCCAAAGTGCCGGCCAGCGCCTGCTGTTCGCCATCGGCAACGAGGTCGGAGCGATCGCCCGCCATGGACTCGTGCTCGATGACGAGGCGATGGGCGCGTGCGCGCCGGGGGTGGTGACGGCGGCCGCCCGGCACGAGAGACAATACAGCCGCCTGTTCCGGTCCTGATAACGGACGGTCCGGGAGACTCTGGAAAGAGGGCGTCTTCGATGAGCCGGCACCAAGTCCTGCGCGTAGGGATCGGCGGTCCCGTGGGTTCCGGGAAGACCGCCCTGATCGACCGTCTGTGCAAGCGCCTGAGCGCGCATTACCAAGTGGCGGTGGTGACCAACGACATCTATACGAAGGAGGACGCCGAGTTCCTGGTCCGCAGCCGTGCGCTGGCGCCCGAGCGGATCATGGGGGTGGAGACCGGCGGCTGCCCGCACACGGCGATCCGCGAGGACGCCTCCATGAACTTGGCGGCGATCGATGAACTGGAGCGGCGCTTCACGGACCTGGATCTGATATTCGTCGAGAGCGGCGGCGACAATCTGAGCGCCACCTTCAGCCCGGAATTGGCGGACTTGTCGATGTACGTCATCGATGTGGCGGCCGGGGACAAGATTCCGCGCAAGGGCGGACCCGGCATCACGCGCTCCGACCTGCTGGTGATCAATAAAATCGATCTCGCCCCCTTGGTGGGGGCGTCATTGGAAGTAATGGCCCGCGACGCACGGCGGATGCGCGGCGATCGCCCGTTCCTGTTCACCAACCTGAAGAGCGGGGAGGGCCTCGAAGAGGTGGAAGCCTTCCTGCTGCGCGCGGGGATGTTGGAGTCGGGGGCGGCGGGAGGTTAGCCCGGCCGAGGTGGCGGGGCCGGATCGTTTTCCGGGTCTCGCGTACCCCGGTGCCCATACCGCCCCCGGTCGTTCGGGTGAACGGCTTCTTTCGTGTCGTGGGCGGCCCCCGATTTTCCGCTTTCCATGGCCGCCGGGTTCTGCTTCAATCCGCCGCTATGCGGACGGTTCGTTGGTTTTGGTGGGCGGTGGTACTGCTGGCGGGGTCCGGCGCCGCGGTGTCGGCCGCGGTGCCTCCTCCCGCGCTCCCCGCATTGCACCGGCTCCAGGCGCGACTCGGCGTCGCCGTGAGCGCGCTGGTCGTGCGACTCGACGAGCATCGGACGCCGGCGTCGATCGATCCGAAAACGCGCCTGATCCCGGCATCGCTCACCAAGCTCTATACGGCCGCGGCGGCGCTGCATCGTTGGGGCCCCGACCACCGTTTCGTGACGCGCCTGGCGTACCGAGGCCGGATCGCGGCCGGCGTGCTGCACGGAAATCTCGTGTTCGTCGGCGCCGGCGACCCCGGGCTGACGTGGGATTCGCTCTGGGAACTGGCGGCGGGCGCCGTCGCCCAGGCGGGGTTGCGCCGTGTCCGGGGCGACCTCGTGATCGACCAGTCGCGGCTCGGCGCGATCCCGTGCGCCACCTCGGACCGCTGTCGCGCGCTACATGGTTCCGATCACGCCTACAACGCACCGCTCTCCTCGGCGGGTGTGAACTACGGGGCGTGGTGCGTCTGGGTCCGTCCGGCGCCGGCCGCGGGACGCCGGGCCGCGGCCGGTCTCTGTCCGCCGGTGGTCCCGGGTACCGCGTTGGTCGGGGGGGTACGCACCACCGCACGCGGATACGGTGCGCACGTGGAGTTGTGGCGGACCACCGAGGACGGCGTGGATACCCTGCACATCGGCGGTGCCGTGTCCGCGGCCCTGCCCACGGGCCGCTACTACGTCTCGGCCTCCGATCCGGCGCGCCTGACCGGCGTGCTCCTGCGCTCGCTGCTGGTCGCCCGGGGCGTCCGCATCGACGGCCGGGTACGGGTGGTCTCCCATCCGCTCACGAATCTCGAGCCGCTGGTCGCCGTGAAGGGTCCGACGCTCGGGCACGAGATCAGCGTGATGATGCACTACAGCAACGACTACATGGCCGACGTCCTGGCCCTGGATCTGGTGCGCGAGCGGGCGGGGGGCGCCGATCCGCCGCTGCTGGCGGATGCCGGCACGGCCCTCGGGCGTTTCGCCGCCGCGATGGACCGCGCCGCGCGGATTCCGGGCGCCGCGCCGCGCGGGACGCCGGTGATCGCCAGCGGCAGCGGGCTCACGCCGGCGAACCGGTTGTCGGCGGACGACGTGGTGGCGTTGCTCACGCGCATGTACCACAGCCCGGCCCTGTTCCCTTCGTATCTGGCCGCGCTCTCGGTCCCGCGCGGGGCGCCGATGCGCATGCTCCGCGGCGGAAATAGGGTCTGGCTGACGCAGACCGCCGTCAAGACCGGATCCATGAACGAGCCGGTGTCGGTGCTGGGCGTGGCCGGTTACTTCCGCACCCGCGACGGCGGATGGGGCGCCTTCGCCGTGCTCGTCAATGGCACCCGGCGGCGACCCCACTTCGCCTGGTACCGGGCCATGGCGGCCATCGAGCACGACATCGCGGGTTTGGCCGCAGTCCGTTGATCCGGAATCCATGCGCGTGCCGCACCACCGGGCCGGCGTTCCCCGTGGCCCGCGGGCCTTGTTCAGGCGCGGTTCAGTCTCGACACCGCACAACGGACCCAGTCGAAACAGAGGAGAGGGGTTCATGAAACGGCCTATAGCGGTAAAGGTGGCGAGCGCCGCTGCAGGTGTGCTCGCCTTGCCGCGTTCGTCCCGGAGGCGTGAACCATCCGACGCCGCCAAGCTCACGGCCTACGTTCAGGCCAACGGCCTTTCGTGCATGGGTTGTCACAGTATCGACGCCAAGCTGGTCGGACCGGCCTGGATCGACGTGGCGAAGAAATATCGGTTCCTCGGCAGAACCTGTGGGTGGACTCCGGTTCGGGTAGGGCGCCAAGCACAGGATACAAAGCGATTTCAGCGCCGTGGTAAGTGCGAAAGCCGAAGGATTTTCTGGAGGTCAG
>VAOW01043038.1_pt1 | contig 39947 bp, 41 predicted proteins | sample 3393921 | NCBI WGS metagenome assembly VAOW01 (sample SAMN08290428, study PRJNA428436) | hydrothermal vent metagenome | isolation source: Deep-sea hydrothermal vent chimney | place: Indian Ocean: Southwest Indian Ridge | depth 2742 m m | reverse complement strand
CCTACTCTCAATGTCGCCCTGGTACAAATCCAGTCAACCCAACCGCCTCGCCAAGCCAACTACTTAGCTCAGAGAAATCAGCTGGCCAGCGGGTTGGCAAAGCGCCGGGGCCAACCAGGCAGCGCCTTTTACGCACCCAATCCTTCGCGCCAGTCTGGATCGGCTCCATTTACAGTACACTCAACACCCCCCAGCATCCAGGCAATCCACTCGTATCCACCTGTACTCACGCAACACGAATCCCCCTACGCCGTGCCTAATCCCCATCAACCGCCTCGCCCGGCCATACCACCTCATCTCCAATCACCGCAACCCATAGATCTTAATCTCGAGCAAGCGAAGCTCACCGCCGAAATTCGCCAAGCCATCCACAATTATAATAAACGGCCGCGGCGACTGTACCTGGATACCCTGAACGCCAAAAGCAGTATCGAGGCCGGTTATCTGGCCCGTTGGGTCAGGCAGGTTGAACGTATCGGCAATCTGAACTATCCCCAGGCAATCGCCCAACACCATCTCCATGGCAACCTTGTACTTAACGTGCTGATCAACCAGCAGGGCCAGGTTCTGCGCACATGGATCGCCAAATCATCCGGATCACCCATTCTGGATCAAGCCGCTATCCGGATCGTCCATCTAGCCGCACCATTCTCCCCGTTTCCAAGCGCCATGCGCAAACACGATAACCAAATCCTGATTACCCGCACCTGGATGTTTGAAAGTGATGATCTACTCAAAACCCGCTGAGTGGCGGTGGCTTGCCAGCGACCGGCAGACACCGGATACTATCCTCATGCACACTATCATCTCGCTGACCAACCATTTCCTGATCGCCATGCCGCAACTGGCGGATCCCAATTTCAGCCATACTCTGACTCTGATCTGTGAACATAGCGAAGAGGGTGCGCTCGGAGTGGTCGTTAATCGCCCTCTCGATCTTCACCTAGCCGATCTACTCGAACATCTGTCGCTGGAAACGCATGATCCCAAGCTCGCCAACCAACTTCTCCACACTGGAGGTCCGGTTCAAACTGACCGTGGGTTTGTCCTGCACCGACCCATTGGGGCCTGGGAAAGCACCATCATGCTAAGTGACAGCCTGGGATTGACTGCCTCACGCGATATTATCCAGGCCATCGCGAGTGGAGAAGCCGGCCCGATGAATGCCATGGTTCTGCTCGGCTACGCGGGATGGGAAGCGGGGCAGCTCGAACAGGAACTCGCTGACAATGCCTGGCTAACCCTGCCTGCTGAAGAAGGTATTCTGTTCGATATTCCAACAGAGGATCGCTGGCAGGCCGCCGCCAGCCACCTCGGTATCGATCTCAATCTTCTCAGTACCGATGCCGGCCATGCCTGATCGCGCCTTCACTGGCCGGGCTTTCCTTGCGGCAATCCACTTAGCATGAGCGGATCAGAGATCATCCTCGGCTTTGATTTCGGCTTGCGCCGCACTGGAGTAGCCATCGGTCAGCACCTAACCGGTACCGCCCGGCCATTGGCCACACTGGACATGGCCCATGGCGAGCCCGACTGGGAGGCACTCGACCGGCTGATCCGCGAATGGCGCCCACAGACTCTGGTCGTCGGCAGGCCGACCCATATGAACGGCGACAGCTCTCCTATTACCCAGGCTGCCGAGCGATTCCGCCGCCAGCTTGAAAATCGCTATAGCCTGACTGCCTTACCGGTCGATGAACGCCTAAGCTCAAAGATTGCCGAAAGCCTGCTTCAAGAACAGCGTCAGGCCGGACAACGCAAACGTATCAAAAAAGCTGAAGTGGATGCGCATGCAGCCGCCCTGATTCTTCAGGATTGGCTACGGTAGGGCAACCGGCCTCTTTATGAAACCGATTAACTACGACAATCTGCCTGCCGTCGGAACACTACTGGATGCTCTCGCAGAACGTTTATACATGCACCTTGAACCGGAAAACGCTCTGCTTGTCGGCATTCATACCGGCGGAGTCTGGGTGGCTGAAGCCCTAGGCAGGCGTTTACCCATCAGAGTTCCACAGGGAACCCTCGATATCAGCTTTTATCGCGACGATCTTGATCGCGGCGGTCTCCGCCCACACCTACGCTCATCCCGATTGCCAATCAATGTCGATGGCAAACATGTCTGGCTGGTCGACGATATTCTGCACACCGGCAGAACGGTTCGGGCAGCGATCAACGAAATCTTCGACTTTGGTCGCCCCGCCAGCATCCGCCTACTCGTACTGATCGACCGGGGCGGGCGGGAATTGCCGATCTACGCAGATCTAGTTGGACTCAAACAGGAATTTCCAGCCTCCATTCGCTTGCGCCTACAAGGCCCGGATGCGCTTAAATTGATCCTGGAACCCGGGAAACCCAGCGTATGACGCCCATGCCCGGTCCTTTGCCCAACAGTCTACAAATCGATCCCAAGGGACGGCTTAAACATCTGCTCTCCATTGAAGGATTGGGGCATGACCTGCTTACACAGATTCTCGACAATACAGAATCATTTACCGAGCTCAATGAACAAGGAGTGAAAAAAGTACCCCTTCTACGCGGCAAAACCGTGGTTAACCTCTTCTTCGAACCCAGCACCCGCACCCGCACCACCTTCGAACTAGCCGCCAAACGCCTGTCTGCGGATGTCATGAACCTTAACCTGAATGCCTCCTCCACTACCAAGGGCGAAACCCTGCTGGATACCTTACACAATCTCGAGGCCATGCAGTGTGATCTATTCATCGTCCGCCACGCCGAAGCGGGAGCCGCCCATTTCATCGCCCGCCACGTCGCCCCTTGCGTCGCTGTAATCAATGCCGGTGACGGTCGCCATGCCCACCCGACCCAGGCGCTGCTGGATACCTTCACCATTCGCCGCCACAAAGGAGATCTTGACCAGCTGAGTATCGCCATCGTCGGTGATATCCTCCACTCGCGTGTCGCCCGTTCCGACATTCATGCCTTCAATATCCTCAATACCGGTGAGGTGCGGGTCATCGCACCGCGCACCCTACTGTCGATCGGCATCGAAGAACTGGGTGTCAAAGTTTTTCACGATATGGAAAGCGGTTTAAAAGGGGTGGATATCATCATTATGCTGCGCTTGCAACGCGAGCGCATGCAAGGCGCCTTCATTCCCAGCGAGCATGAATACTTCAGCCGCTATGGCCTGACCCCAGAACGGCTGGCGCTGGCTGCTCCAAACGCTCTGGTCATGCACCCCGGACCCGCCAATCGGGGGGTAGAGATTGCCTCCGCCGTGGCCGATGGACCACAATCGGTGATCCTCAAGCAGGTCACCTACGGCCTGGCCGTGCGCATGGCGGTCATGACGCTGATCATGGGTACCCATTCGGAGTCCATGCCATGAACCGCCTGCTTATCCGTCAGGGTCGCCTCCTCGATCCAGCGAGCAAAACCGACCGAATCGCCGATCTGATGATAGAAAACGGACATATTGCCGGAATCGACCTCCTGGATTTTTCTGCAGATCAGGTTCTTGATGCCCATAATGCCTGGGTCATCCCCGGGTTCGTCGACTTAGCCGCGCGCCTGCGGGAGCCGGGCCAAGAACACAAAGCGACCATCGCCAGCGAATGCCGAGCCGCCATTCGTTCCGGCATCACCACGCTATGCGTCCAACCCGACACCACCCCCCCCGTGGACACGCCTGCCGATGTACGCCTGTTGCAACAAAAATCCGGGTTGGCCGGTGGTGCTAACATCGCCATTATTGGCGCCCTGACTCAAGGCCTCGAAGGGAGGCATCTCAGCGAAATGGCCGCTCTGGTCGCCGCAGGCTGCGCAGGTATTGGCAATGCCTCACACCCAATCAGCAACTTGCTGGTGTTGCGCCATGCACTTGAATATGCTGCTGACCTCGGAATTACAGTGTTCGCTCAACCCATGGAGCCTACCCTCTCACGTGGCGGTTGTGCTCATGAAGGCCCCATCGCCAACCGCCTGGGGTTACCGGGCATCCCGGTAGCAGCTGAAACCGCCGCGTTGGGCCAGTGGCTCGCGTTAGTCGAGGAAACCGGTGCCCAGGTGCATTTCGGTCGTCTTTCCAGCGCTGCCGGTGTGCGCCTGATCGCGCGAGCTCACGCCGATAGTCTGCCGGTAAGTGCGGACATCGCCGCACATCAACTATTACTGACGGAAATGGATATCGCCGATTTTAATCCGCAATGCCACGTCTTGCCCCCCCTGCGCTCCACCTCCGATCGTGATGCCTTGCGTGAAGCCGTATCCACCGGCGTCATTGCCGCAATCTGTTCGGATCATCAACCCCATGAAATTGACGCCAAACTGGCCCCATTCGCGGAGACTGAACCGGGTATTTCTGCATTGGAAACCCTACTGGGCCTTGGTTTGCGTCTGGTTGACGAGGGCTGCCTCGATCCACTTTCATTGGTCGATCGCCTGTCTTGCGCACCTGCTAAAATCCTCGGTCTTAACCGGGGGACGCTGAAAATCGGCAAGCCAGCCGATCTCTGCATCATTGATCCCGATAAGGAATGGACAGTCCGCCCCGAGCGTTTCGCTAGCCGCGGTCAGAATACACCGTTTGCAGGTTGGCTGCTCCATGGACGGGTGCTGCATACCCTGATTGAGGGTCAAATAGTCTATAGCTTGCAGGATGAAGACGATGGCTGACCCTTTACGCCCGACCATTTTTGTCGAAGATGCGGCAATTATTTCCCAGACCACACAACCTGCCGGGCAATATATACTGCGTGTCCACGCCCCCGAATGTGCAACTCATGCTCTTCCCGGTAGTTTTGCCCATTTACGCTGCGACCCATTGTTGCCGATGCGGCGCCCCATGTCGATTATGCGGGTGGATGCCCAAAAGGGCTGGGTAGAATTTTTATACAAGGTTGTGGGCCAAGGAACCCGCCTGCTAGCCGCTCGCAAGCCAAGGGAATGCATTAATTTGCTGGGCCCTATCGGTAGGCCCTTCGAGATTCATGCGCACAAACCCCGCCCTTTATTGCTAGGCGGCGGTGTGGGTATTTCGCCACTGATCTTTCTGATTGACCGATTACGCCATCAGGCTCAATACTCACCACTGATGATCCTGGGTTCCGAGATTCCGTTCCCGTTCCATCCCAGACCCTCGACCTTTCTCTTACCCACGCTACCGGCTAATGCAATCGCCGCCATACCTTTGCTCGAGGACTGGAATATTCCAAGCCGACTCACCAGCCTGCAAGGCTATCCGGGATGCTACGAAGGTTTCGTGACTGATCTTGCCCGCATTTGGCTGGAAAACTTACCCCAAGTACAACGCGATGAGGTGGAAATATTCGCTTGCGGTCCACGCGCCATGCTCAAGGCCTGCACCACATTAGCGATAGAATTCAACCTTCCCGCACAGGTTTCACTGGAAGAATTTATGGCCTGCGGTGTGGGCGGATGTGCCGGGTGCACGGTGATGATCAATACCACTGAAGGCCCGGCGATGAAGCGTGTTTGCGTGGATGGTCCCGTTTTCCAGGCAAATAGCGTTATTTTTTAGCCCCTCCAGACAATGGTTCACCGCGCAGACCACCTCTTCCGGCCTACCATCTGTCATGTTTTTCTCGTGCCCTGACCTATCTCCTTAAGACAGCGGCAGATAATCTTCTAAGCGTTGCCTTAATCCTTCACAAGCGAGCTCCATTCCCCGGACAAATGCCGGATCGATGGCTGTTGCCAGCGCCGTTTCCAGCCGCTTCCGGTCAGCCATATCCCTATCCTGCTCCAGGACCGGAAAAATATGAGTTTCCTCGAATTCCATATGTGCCCGTTGCAAAGTCAGAAAACGAGCCAATTTGGTGATTAAGTGTTCACGTGGCACGGGCGTATCCTGCGCTACTGCCTGAATGAGCGTCTGGAGTTGTACGGTGAGTTGCTCCAGATCGCGGTGTTGTGCCGACAGGTCCTCAATAACGGCCCTGAACTCGACAGTGGGATGATGGTACACAAGGTAATCCTTGACGATAATTTCCTCGCGGGGATGATGGATACGTTGCAGATAATAGGTAAAATAATCGATCAACTCCAGCAATTGTTCCAGATCAAAATGCACCTCATATCCGGTATTGAGCGCTTCTATATCGGCTCCAGTAAATCGAGTAGACGCACCGAGATACGATGATCCGCACGCTCGGCATCAGGTGGGATGTGATTCATGACATCGGACTCTCTCCTCATAGCATGACCGGCCCAGAATACAATATAGCTAAGGGCCTGATTCACTGAATCCAGTGTGCGCCCACCCCGATCCAGTAAATAAATGGCTAATGACACTACACCCCCTGGCCCGGCGGGATGATCAGGGGGGAACATAAACTGTCCCGCGCATACCCACCTCCATATGGCTCGTAATCAGGCAGGCAAAACTCACCTGCCAGGCCCGGTTAAAATGCCAGATCAGGCTTTCCTGGTATCCCGGCACCATTCCATACTCATATTATGGGATACGTGATCCGATATCCTAGTCGAGACCCGTCATATACCGCTCAAATCGCTGTCCAAGATCATGGGTTGAATCGCTTTTGCCGCAGATATTAGTCACAAATCGTGGCTCAGTTGGCCATGTCCAGACTCACAAGTCTTCGATACGCTAAAGGCCTGAGCAAGCTACAATTTATGAGGGTAGGAAAAATGGCTCCTCAGCAAAATCTGTGGGCCAGTAGTACATGTTCTGAAAATAGCAGTACTGATACTGAAAATGCCTTGATATTTCTTTGCAGCAAGGGGTTGGAGCAGGAGTTGGTCGGGCGGATTTCTGTGGTATGTTACGGTGCGCTCCGGTAAAGGCGGCAAGGATCGCGTGTCGATCTTACCTGCCGAGCGGGAGATGCAGCTTCACTCATAAATTGACCAGGTTAAGGTTCTGTATGGCCATAATTGAACCAGCCACCTCTACACGACATTCTGCAAAATTAGCAAGAAGGTCATAATCAAGCATCTTCCTATCACCAACGCCATCCATGCCGACCCTCTATTCATTGGCTCAAACTTGAATATATTACCTCCACCTATTTGATCTTATATATCGTTATCTCGTTTTCTATCCTGCTTTAATCCAGCCGGTCCCAGCAACCCCAATGATATGATAGGCTTGAATAGAATTCATCATGGTTCCAATGGAAAATCTATCTCAATGAAAGACCTGCTCATCACCCGCGCCCGGCTGGTCAATGAAGGCGAAATCAGCGAGTGTGATATCCGCATCCGCAAGGGTCGCATCGAAACCATTGCGGCTTCCTTGTCCGCCAGACCCAGGGAGAATGTACTGGATGCCGCGGGTCGCACGATCATCCCGGGTATGATCGACGATCAGGTACATTTCCGCGAGCCCGGGATGCCGGAAAAAGCCGACATCCACCATGAATCCCGCGCCGCAGTAGCAGGTGGCGTCACCAGTATCATGGACATGCCCAATACCAAGCCACCGGCACTCACTCGCGCACGGCTGGAAGATAAATTCTCCCGGGCAAGCCGGTCTTCGCTGACCAATTATTCATTTTATCTGGGCGCCAGCCACGACAATCTGGATGAGATCCGCCGCCTCGATCCCCGTCAGGTTTGTGGTATCAAGGTATTTATGGGTGCATCAACCGGCAACATGCTGGTTGATGATCCACAAACACTGGAAGCCATTTTTGCCGAGGCACCGACCCTCATCGCCAGCCATTGTGAGGACACACCGACCATTCTTGCCAACGAACAGCACTTTCGCGAACGCTATGGCGAAAATGTGCCCTTTTCCGCCCATCCCCTGATCCGCTCTACCGAGGCTTGTTATCGCTCCAGCTCGCTCGCCGTCTCTCTGGCCAAACGATTGGGGACCAATCTGCATGTTCTGCATATCTCCACGGCGCGTGAGATGGAGCTATTCGAAGCCGGGCCGGTGAGAAACAAGCACATCACTGCCGAAGTGTGCGTACATTTCCTGCATTTTACAGATGCCGATTACCCACGCCTCGGCGCCTTGATCAAATGCAATCCAGCGATCAAAACTGCAGCTGATCGCGATGCCTTGATCCAGGGTTTGATCACAAACCACCTTGATATTATCGGTACCGATCATGCGCCGCATACCTGGGAAGAAAAACAGCACTCCTACTTCCAGGCGCCATCGGGGCTCCCATTGGTTCAGCATGCATTGCTCGTTTTGCTCGATCTTTATCATCAAGGGCGGCTGGACCTGCCCACGATAGTCAACAAGACCAGTCATGCGGTAGCCGAGCGCTACCACATCATCGATCGTGGTTTTGTCCGTGAAGGTTACTGGGCTGATCTGGTGCTCGTCGACCTGGATCGCCCTACCCCGGTCGAATCGGAAAAGTTATTCTCCAAATGCGGCTGGTCGCTATTTACCGGACACACTTTCGGTGCACACATCAATGTAACGCTCATTAACGGCACCCCCGTTTGGATCGACGGCAAGTTAAACGACGAATTCAGAGGGCAAAGATTGCTGTTTGACCGTTGATTCCGCCGGGGATCGTCATCATATTAATTAGGTATGCAATCAGAAGGAGAAGACGATGTTTCTCAAAGAGTGTAGTACGGGTCATTTGATAGAGGTCTTGGACGAGCAGGCCCTGTTCGATCCGACCAATCCCCGCTTCCAGGGGCGCCTGAATATCGGTGAGGATCTGCCGGAGTCAGAATTATTCGACAAGCAGGGCATCTGCTTCCCTTCCGGGGAAGCTTTGCCCTGTTGTTGGATATCTCTGCATTATCGGGATAACGAACTCAAGCGTTAGCAACAAATTTCCCGGATAACTGTACGCAAGATGGCCAGCGCCCGGTCGAGATCACGCTGTTCGATAAATTCATTCGGTTGATGAGCCTGATCGATACGTCCCGGGCCAAAAATTACTGTTTCCATACCTAATTGCACATAGAATGGCGCTTCAGTACCAAAAGAGACGGCCCGGGGTGGATTACCACTTAAGCGGGACAGAAGCGTAGCCAGGTAGCCTTCACGCATTCCGCCAAAGGCCTCGATACCGGGGAAAAGTGGCCAAGTCTTATACTCCAGAGCAGTATCTACCAAGGCACGCCCCACTCGCGCACGCAGTTCTTCTCGCAACACATTGCCAGACATACCGGGGAGCAGGCGCAAATCAAAGTGTAATTCGCATTCCGGGCAGATACGGTTGGGATTATCCCCGCCATGGATATACCCCAGATTTAAGGTAGGGAAAGGAACGGCAAATTCTGTATCCCGAAAATTGGCCAGATCGTCCCGCCAGGTGAGTAATTCGCCCATGACCCGCTGCATCCCTTCAAGGGCGTTGACGCCTTGAGCCGGGTCACTGGAATGGCCACTGCGCCCGATAACGCGCACAGCTTCCATAAGAATACCCTTGTGACGATAGACCGGATACAAATCAGTCGGTTCGCCAATAATACAGTAGTGCGCCTGAGGGTATCCCAGGTGGGAGAGTAATCGCGCACCATCCATACTGCTTTCTTCGTCAGCTGTACCGACAATGATGAGTGGATGCCGTAGCCGCCGGGGATCAAGATCACGCGCCGCTTCGATAGCTAACGCCAGAAAGCTCTTCATGTCCGCCGTTCCTAACCCGTAAAGGCGGCCATTTTCTGTATGCAAGCAGAATGGATCATATTGCCAGCGCCCATCATCCCAGGAAACGGTGTCAGTATGTCCGGCCAGCACCAGTCCATCTTTCCCCGCCCCCAGCGTGGCAATGATATTGGCTTTGTTACCACACTTGCCGACTGGCTGGATTTTAACCTGGAAATTTTCGGCTTCCAGCCATTCGGCTAGCTGGTCGATAATTTCCAGATTACCCCCATCGAATTCGGGTGAGACACTGCTTATGGATGGCTTGGCAATCAAGTGGGCAAGCATTTGATTAAGTGGTGGCGCAGACATAATGTATCCTGAATAGATCAGATTGATAGAAGATAGCCCTAAGCTCGCCAGAAATCATAACCCCGTGGCGATAGATTGAATGGGTGGACAAACTACATCAAAGAACGATTAGAGGGAGGTACTAAAATACAGAATCTATATATCAGTATTGATATGATTTTCTTATTAAATTATATCAACCGGCATACGCTAACTCCAAACAGTATTACCCTATGATAGCAATGAAGACTACCCCCGATTATTTATTTTACCCAGTGCAGGTTCCCCCAATATTTCGTAAAATGCAATGTTCTGTCCATGACCCGAGGCAACCGAAATGCCCCTGAAATCAGAAATTCGAGCCTTACTTCAAAAAAGCATCGATTCTCTAGTGCAAAAAAGTCAATTACCTATTGAAGCCAATATTGTGGACATCTCGCTTGAGCGCCCAAGAAACCCTCAACATGGAGATTTCGCCTGTAATATCGCGTTGCAATTGGCAAAATCCGCACAGAGCAATCCACGAGAAATTGCTCTGCTCATCAAGGAGGAGATGGGCGCTAGTCCGGAAGTTGAAAAGATCGAGATCGCCGGTCCTGGGTTTATCAATCTTTTCCTAACCTCAACCTCCCGGTTTTTAGTCATTCCCACCATTCTTGCCCAATGCAAGCAATTTGGACGCAGCCAGATTGGAAAAAATAAGCGTGTGCAAGTGGAATTTGTATCAGCGAATCCAACTGGCCCCCTGCATGTTGGTCACGGGCGAGGAGCCGCTTATGGTGCAGTAGTTGCCAATTTACTGGAAACCATTGGTTTTAATGTGCATCGGGAGTATTACGTCAATGACGCCGGCCGTCAGATGCACATCCTTACCATCAGCATATGGTTACGTTATTTACAGCGGTGCGGTATCACAATAGATTTCCCGGAAAATGGTTACCGGGGGGACTATGTGCGTGAATTGGCAGCAGAGCTTTACCACCAGAAAGGTGCATCTCTAGCCCCTTCCAAAGGGGCAGAACTTAAAACTATTCTGCCTGGCGAAGCCGAATACGCTGACAAAGAACGCTATATTGACCTGCTTATCGAGCACAGCCGGCAACTGCTGGGAGAGATTCCTTATCGTTTCATTTTTGACATGGGATTAAACAAAATTCTTGATGGTATCCGGGATGACCTGCGCCGGTTCGGGATCGAATATGATGAATGGTTCTCAGAACGCTCCCTTACTGATCGAGGTTTGGTCAATAGGGTAATTGAAAAACTCCGTGAAGCCGGTCATATCTATGAAAAGGATGGGGCATTGTGGTTTTGTTCAACTCAATTTGGCGATGAAAAAGATCGCGTGGTTCAACGTGAAAATGGTCAAACTACTTATTTCGCATCTGACATTGCCTATCACCTCGACAAATATGAAAGGGGCTTCGATTGGATCATAGATATTTGGGGAGCAGATCATCATGGCTATGTTCCTCGTGTCAAGGCGGCGCTCAAGGCGCTTGGAGAAAATACAGACCGATTAAATGTGCTGTTGGTGCAATTTGCCATCCTTTATCGAGGAAGTAATCGTGTTCGGATGTCGACTCGATCCGGCTCATTTGTCACCTTGCGCGAACTAAGAGAAGAAGTAGGCAAAGATGCTGCAAGATTTTTTTATATCTCAAGGAGTTCATCACAACATTTGGATTTTGATCTGGAATTGGCCAAATCACAATCTTCAGAAAATCCCGTTTACTATATCCAATACGCTCACGCCAGAATATCCAGCGTCTTTTGTCAACTGAGAAATCGTGGCTACCAACACGATATAAATCAAGGGAATGAAAACCTGGAAAAACTAACTAGCCAATATGAGGTCGACCTTGCCAACAAACTAGGGCGATATCCTGAGATTATCGAATTTTCTGCATTGAATACCGAACCCCATCTGCTGGCTCAATACCTGCGGGAAATTGCCCAATCGTTTCATACCTGGTATAACGCCGAGCAATTCATAACCCCTGAATCAGGAATTCGGAATGTGCGTTTAAATTTATGCCTAGCCACGCAACAAATCATTCGAAATGGATTGAATTTACTAGGTGTCAGTGCACCGGAAAATATGTAATCCAATATAATGCAAGACTATAAAAAACATTCCACAAGAAATCACGGCAACCGAAATGGGAAAAGTAAAAACATCAATACCCACAATAGTACTCTATCCTGGGCAGGGATAAGCTTAGCAATAGCAATCTTGCTGTTTACAGGATTCCTTTTTTATCTCAGCAAATCAACCAGACAAACAGTAGCCACAAAAAAAGCCATCATCACAACGGAAAAAACCAATAGAGCACACAGAAAACAGGGGTTCGATTTTTACACCTTATTGCCGAAATTATCTGTTGAGGTGCCGGCATCAAATAAGCATAGATCCATACCCACACCGCCCCTCCGGACACAGGCGAAAGTACCCACGAAAATCACTCAATCAGGCAACTATCTACTCCAGACCGGATCATTCTCTGATCTGAGTGAAGCAAACCGAATGAAAGCAAACTTAGCGTTACTCGGCATTGTTGCGAATATCAAACCTGCCATTGTGAATAACGATCGATGGTATCGGGTGCTTATTGGCCCAATCAACCATCTGGATCGATTGGATCTCACCATCAATCAATTGCAACGACACAAGATAAAACCCTTAGTCATAAAGATACCCGGTTGATAACGACCCTACCGAACTACAACTAGGATACTACCTCATGCGTCCATTTCCTCGATGAATTCGGCATCCATGGCGCTGATCTAATCATCGGGGCGAGCTGGATAAGTGGAGGGCTTCCACTTCCGAGTGCGCACGCTTAGCGGACACACCATAAAAAAGCGGTACTCAGCCACCCTTTAGTACTTGCATGGACTGACTACACCGAGAATGAAGATCCACATCCACAACTCGTCTTCGCATTGGGATTGTGAATCGCAAATTGTGCCCCTTCGAGACCCTCGGTATAATCAATTTCAGCACCCGCCAGGTATTGATAGCTCATCGGATCGATCAGCAAAGTAACGCCACCATTCTCCACCACGGTATCCCCTTCAACCACATTCTCATCGAAATTGAAGCCATACTGGAACCCGGAGCAGCCTCCTCCGGTGACAAAGACTCGCAACTTGAGTTCAGGATTGTTCTCTTCCTTAATTAGTTCTTTAACCTTACTTGCCGCAGCGTCGGTAAAAACGAGCGGATCCGGCAGGCTCTCCTCTACCCATTCTATCGCAGACATCAGTCCTTACCTCCATTCATAGATACCATTCGATAAGACAACACTATCCCAACCCCGGTGTCTGGGTCAAGAATCCTATCCCTGCCAAAAAACTGACCTGGTTACCGATACTCAAGGGTTTGGGGGGATCATCGACAATCCCTGAGTCTCCGGCAATCCAAACATCAGATTCATATTTTGAATCGCCTGCCCTGCCGCACCCTTGATCAGATTATCGATGACCACCAGCACGATGACCGTATCACTACCGGGCGCGCGCGCCACCGAAATCCGGCACAGATTAGCTCCCCGGACGCTGCGAGTTTCTGGCCAGATACCTTCATCCAGCACATCCACAAACGGTTCATGGGCGTAAGTGCGCTCATACAATGCCTGTAAATCCACCTCCACTCCTTGTAAAGGGACATACAAAGTGGCCTGAATCCCCCGAATCATGGGCAAAAGGTGGGGCACGAAAACCAGATCGACCTTTTCTCCGGTAAGCTGGAAAAGAGCTTGCCGGATCTCCGGCAAATGCCGATGGCCGGTCACTGCATAAGCCCGAAAATTTTCACCAGCCTCGGTCAATAGGGCAGGAATTGACGCCTTGCGGCCTGCACCACTGGCTCCGGATTTGGCATCGGCAATCAAAGTGCCTCCCCGGCCCAACCCCGCGCGCAACAAGGGCAGAAATCCGAGAATGATCGCGGTAGGATAACATCCTGGATTTGCAACCAAACGAGCCTGTCGGATCGCCTCTCGATTGATTTCCGGCAAACCGTAAACAGCCTGCCCTAAAAGTTCCGGACAAACATGGTTCATGCCATGCCAACGCGACCATTCCTTGGCGTCTCGTAAACGAAAATCCGCGGCCAGGTCGATGAGTCTTACGCCTGCATCAAGTAATGCAGGTGCGTCATGCATTGCTGTACCATTTGGCGTGGCAAAAAATACCACATCACACTCGTTCAGCGGAGCGTTGGCCGGGTCCAGGAAAACCTGATCAATAAATCCTCTCAAGTTAGGAAACACGGCATCCACGCGACGACCTGCTTCGGTGCGTGAAGTCAGCACATGGAGAACAACCCGATCATGTCCCAGCAGCAAGCGGATTAACTCCAATCCTGCATAACCGGTGCCGCCGACTACGCCAATGCGGATAATTCTCATGAGATAATTCCAGTCAATAGGCTGTTAAAATATTTTATCAGTTTGGTGAAAAGGTATCGGGAGCGCCCCCACCTCCTGAATCATACGCTACACTTGCCGACCATGTTTTCCGTCATCGTTCCAACATACAATGAATGCAGTAATATCCTTGAGCTGATCCAGCGGGCCCTGGCCGCTTTCGATCGACTCCAGGAGCCTGCGGAACTACTGATCGTTGATGATGATTCACCAGACGGTACGGCCAGGGTTGCCCGTGAGGCAGCGTTTCGGCTAAAAGCCGGTGAACGGGTCAAGGTCATCATCCGCACTCATGACAAAGGACTTGCCAAAGCGGTCAATGAAGGATTTCGCCAAGCCAAAGGCGATGTCTTTGCAGTCATGGACGCCGACCTGTCGCATCCTCCGGAACTACTTCCAAAGCTACTCGCCGTAATTCGCCAGGGTGCGGACGCGGCTATCGCCAGCCGCTATGTCGAGGGTGGAGGTACGGCAGATTGGCCATTGGCGCGACGCATCATTTCACGTGGCGCCTGTCTGTTGGCCCGCCCACTCACCTCGGTCAAGGACGCCACTTCCGGTTTCTTTGCATTACGCCGTGAATCCCTGCAGGCGATTCATTATCAACCGCGTGGATATAAAATCGGGCTGGAACTATTCGCCCGTCTGCATGATCAGAATATCACCGAAGTTCCCTTTATTTTTCATGACCGTACCCGTGGGATCAGCAAACTCGGCAGCGCGGTCATGCTCGCTTATTTGGTGCAGCTCGGCGCGCTCTATCGAGCTCGCTTTCCCCGGCTGATCGGCTACATCCAATTCGCGCTGATCGGCTTGCTCGGCATGGCGGTGGATTCGGTCACTTTTGCCCTGGCATACTGGTATCTTGGCTTTAACACGTTAGGGTCTACACTGGGCGGATTTTTTGCCGAGACCCTTTCATTCCTGATCGCCGCACGGTTCAATTTTTCCCTCAATGCCGCCTGGACTTTCCGCGAACGCCGTTCTCATGCCCGCTTAAGCGTCTTCATCGCCGTCAGTCTGGTGGGTTTCGTCTTCCGCAGCATCCTGTTTGAGGCCATTCTTGGCTTACCACCACCTCAAGGACAGGGTATATGGGCAACGCTGGTACATTTCCTCACCATCGAACAGATCGCCCTGATTGCCGGCGTTATCACTGCCAGTCTGTGGAATTACTGGGGTAGTCGGCGCTGGGCATTTCCAGCCGGAGACGAAGATACTTTGGAAGCCTTCCCGCGCCCATCCGAACTGGTGAGCAAGAGTTGGGTCGTGATCCTGCTTTGCACCGCAGGCATCCTGCGTGTACTGTTTTCCTCTATCACTCCGCTGACTTTCGATGAAACCTATTACTGGCAATGGTCGCGATACCTTGCCTGGGGTTACTTCGATCATCCACCCATGATCGCCTACCTGATTGCCGCCGGCACCCACTTAATCGGCACCAGTCAACTCGGAGTTCGACTGGTGCCGGGGCTCATGGGTATCGCCTCCGCCTGGTTAATCTATCGCCTGACCCTGACTTATTGGCGCGATTACCGCGCCGCACTGTGGGCCATGGTTCTAGCCATAGTGACTCCTTTATTTGCGATCGGCGGGATGATTGCCACGCCGGATACTCCTCTGGTATTTTTCTGGGCCGCCACCCTACTGATGACCCTATATGCACTGGAACACCAGCGATTCTTCAACTGGCTATTGGTGGGAGTTTTCGCCGGTCTCGGCCTACTCAGCAAACTACCCATGCTGATCCTGTTCCTCGGGATCTTCATGGCCCTTTTAAATACCCACAGAGGTCGCCGCACTCTTTTGTCTTATGGCCCCTGGCTGGCATTGATCGTTGCCGGATCATTGGCTACCCCGATGATCATCTGGGAGATTACCAATAATTTTGACTCTATCACCTTTCATCTCAAGCAGGGCCTGGGACCCGCCGGGGGCGCCCATAAGGCCGCCACGGAATTGGTGACCTTCCTGCAATTCATGGCCGGGCAAGTCGGCATTATCACTCCCTTACTATTCCTGGCGGTCATCGGCGCTCTGGTCATGGCTTTAGGCGCCATGCTAAAACGGCCAGTAACCGCCCCCTCAGAAAATGGGAAATTACAGACCCATGAAATACGCCCCTTTCTGGTCTGGCCCGCGGTACTCACATTCCTGATCTTCGGGGGAGCCAGCTTTTTTGCCAATAGTGGCACCAACTGGGTGGCCCCTGCCTATGTCACCGCTTTCCCCCTGGCGGGGGGGCTGCTTGCTGCCACCGTTCATTACCGCCGCCGCTGGTTACGCTGGCTGGGTATTTTCGCAGTCGGCTTTTCAGCGCTTCTCTCACTCTATGTCCATGTCGAAGTGGCCCATCCGCTGATCGCCTACCGACATTATCCATTACAATTTCCCTGGAACCACAGGCCACTCGCTCGCTGGGTGGATCATCTACAGCAAACTTACACGCATGATGAAGAACCACCCTGGATCGTTGCTTCTAACTACAAACTAGCCAGTGAACTAGCCTTTTATATTAAAGGACACCCGAAAACCTATGATCCTTTCGAAAAAGGCTCAGGTAGCGTCTATTTGGCATTGGGGCACCCGCCAAAGCCCGGTACAATGGGACTTTATATAGCCGATAGCCGCCAACCGGGAAACCTCCATCAACTTTTTGTAGGCTCTTACCGATATCTCGGGGGCTTTCCAATGGATCGCCTGGGTTATATCGGCGTTACCTATTATGCCTTTATCGGTACTTTGAATCCGCGCGTTTTCATTCCACCCGGTAGCCACCCACTCAAAGTAATTCCGCGAAAACAGATAGACTAACCAAGGCATCTATTGGATTTGAGGCGAGCCTGATATATAGGTTAATTCTGGCCAACATGAATAAACGTTCATGTATGATTCATGGAAATCACGCATAATCCCATCATGAAATCAGACCAGACATGCGGTAACGGGGCGCAAGCTGAAGCTATTATGCAACCATTACAACCACCACCATCCCGGAAATTCCGTACCCTGTGGATTTCTGACCTGCATCTGGGTAGCCATGGATCACAGGCACAGGATCTGTTGCATTTTCTGCGGCAAACCGAAGTGGATCAAATCTACCTGGTCGGCGACATCATCGACCTTTGGGCCTTGCGCCGAAACCCTCATTGGCCACCGGAACATATGGAAGTTGTCCGCCATATCCTGGCACGAGCCGCTCAGGGTACTCGGATAACCTACATTCCGGGAAACCACGATCATGCCATACGCGCTTATTCTGGCCAGACATTCGGTCAGGTTAAAATAGAGGAACGCGCCATTCATCTCACTGCTGATGGACGCCGTATCCTGGTCATGCATGGAGATGAATTCGACCAGGTCCTCCGTCAGGTGCCATGGCTCGCCCATGTGGGCGACATTCTATACGACCTGCTTCGATCCCTGAATCGCTTCACCCCAAAGACCCGGAAGAATGATTCACTCGATGAGTTCCAACCGCAAACCTTATCCGCGCGAACCAAACATCGGATCAAGCAGGTGGTGCATTTCCTAAGCAGATTTGAGCGCCAGGTGGAGCAGCATTGTACTGCTGCCAGAGCTCAGGGAATCGTTTGCGGCCATAGTCATCACGCTGAAATTTCCCACTTTCGGGGTATTCTCTACTGTAATGACGGGGACTGGGTGGAAAGCCGGACAGCATTGGTCGAGCATCACAATGGCCAACTGGAACTGCTTCGCTGGCCAGTCATTATCCAGCAACAGGATGCGCTTCCCCAAAAGGCTCATCCGGTCGTTGGTTCCAGGGCCTGATAGGCTGAAATAACAAAATATACTGAGTGCTGAGTGATCTTATCGTCTCGGCCCACACCCGGTAACATACCCTCGCACCCCTGATCAAGGCCATATGATGCTTCCTGCCCCAGCGACAAAACCAGCCATGCAAACCGGAGCGTATCAGTAAAAACTCTATCTATTCGCCTGCTGCTCAAAAAACAACCTCGGTTCAGTAGTAAAAGTCGCTTAGTGAGTGGATACCTTTTCCCGCGAAACCCTTGAAACAGGTATGGTAGCGGTTGAACCAGCCGATACTGCCGGCAAACTGATGGCTTTCTTGCCGCTCTTCCCGTACTGATTGGCACGCGACATGGCCATCTCTGTTTTCTTGTTGAGTACGATAAGACTGATCCGCCGATTGAGCGGTGAATAAGGATTCTTTTTATTGAACAGGCCGGTAGCGCCCAGGCCCACGATGCTCGCAACCTTGCCAGAATGCATGCCGCCCATCAGAAGCGCAGTGTGTGCTGCATTCGCCCGTTCTGTAGATAACTGCCAGTTACTCATATTATGATTTAAATATTTATAAGCATCAGTATTACCGACAATACTGATCTTGTTGGGTACCTGATTGAGAAACCTGCCCAAGCGTTCAAAGATTTTTTTAGCATAAGGCATTAACCCGGCGCTGCCTTTAGCAAACATCGATCGTTTCCGCATATCTACCAGCTGAATACGTAACCCTTGTGGCGTAATATCGACATAGAGCTGATTCTTGTAGGGCTTCAATAGCGGATTTGTATCGATTGCATGCTTGATTTCCTTTTCAAGCTGCAGCAGGCGTTTATGATCAAGCTGCTCGGCCTCCTTAAGCAATTGCTGCCGGGTAGGTTTTTGTGGTGCCCCGCCGATACTCGCCTCCTGCGTCGGACCGGTCACCCTATTGCGCGTCCCACCTAACTTAATCATACTGGTGCTGGCCCCGCCAGGCCCTTGAATGGCACTGGGATTCTTAAAAAACTGGGACATACCCTCTCGCTGTTTAGGTGAAGTGGAGCCCAATATCCACATCAGCAGGAAAAATGCCATCATAGCGGTCACGAAATCAGCATAAGCCACCTTCCAGGCTCCACCATGATGCCCGTGCGCAGCGTAAACCTTTTTAATAACAATCGGCTGCTTCTTGTCGTCTGAGGCCATTTGGTGCCTCCCTTAACCCGTGGCTAACGCTGTTCCTTCAAGAATTCCTCGAATTCCTGAAAATTCGGGCGCAGATAGGCAGGCATGGTTTTGCGCCCGAATTCGGCTGCGATCTGGGGGCTATACCCCTGTACCTGGGCCAGGATACAAGATTTAATAACTCCCAGAAAAGCAGTTTCCTCATCTGCACGATTATTGATGGCTTGCCCCAGCGGTCCCACGAAACCGTAAGCCAATAAAATACCGAGAAACGTGCCGACCAGCGCTGCTGCAACGTGTTCACCGATCACCTGGGGCGGCTTGTCTAAGCTACCCATGGTGATGATCACGCCAAGCACGGCAGCGACAATACCAAATCCAGGCAAACTATCGGCCGCTTTAGTCAGCGCAGTTGCTGGTTGCTCGGCTTCCTCGTGATGGGTTTCCAGCTCAAGTGACATGAGGTTGTCGAGTTCGAAAGGATTCATGCCACCGGACACGATCAAACGCATGTAGTCTGCAATAAATGTAGCCGTATGATGGTTATTGAGAATCTTCGGATATTTTGCGAATAACTCGCTCTGCTCGGGCTCCTCGATATCGCTCTCGATTGCCATCAGCCCTTCCTTTCGCGCCTTGGTAAACAGGGAAAACATCAGCCCAAGCAACTCGAGATAGGCTTCCTTATTATATTTCGAGCCCTTGAGCAGCGCCGGCAATTCCTTGAATACCCGCTTGATCACCGACATCGGATTACCGATTAGAAAGGCCCCAAATGCAGCTCCGCCAATGATCATAAATTCGAAAGGCTCAACCAGAACGGCCATTTCCCCGTGACTAAGAATATACCCTCCGATCACACTGACAATAACGATGATAGAACCGATGATTGCATTCATGCCGAGATCCTGAGCGACTCCAATTATTCTTGCTTGATTTTATACCTGATTTAACTAAGAAATACATCAATTCTTCTATAAATTATAGCGCATATACTTATCCTGATGTAGTCTTGGCGGCATGATGATACGTCTGGATGAGAAAAGAATATACTTTGGATATAGCCCATCATGATTAAACCTGAACTACTCATACTTTCGAAAACTCGTACAGAAATCGCACAATTAAAACAAGGCGCGAAACTATCCGCTACAGCGATTGCCAATGCACTCGCTCGGGATGCTGCGCTGGCCGTCGCGGTGCTCTACCAGGCCCTCCATATCTCGCATCGTACCCTGCGTTCGCCGATTATCACCCTACTCCAAGCAGTAATGATGCTGGGCATCGAGCCTATCCATCGCCTTACCGAAGACCTGCCAGTAGCAGAAAACACGTTGCATGGGCCTCACCTGATTCTTTATCGGCTGGCGCTTGGGCGGGCAGCCTTGAGCAGTCGGTTGGGGCTGTATATCGCACGAGAGCGCCGAGAACTGGAGCCGGGAGAAATCTCTCTCGCCTCGCTGCTGTCCACGTTGAGTGAACTGGAGCTATGGAAAACGGCCCCGGCAAAAATGCTGGAGCTGGAACGGCTGCGCCAACAACCTGGAATTCATCCACAACAAGCCGAGTATCTGGTTTTCGACACCGGCATTATAGATCTTGGCCGCACTCTCACGGAAGCCTGGGGATTACCGGAACTTTTACAAACCCCAATGACACCATATCATATCCTTCCACCTCGAAAGGTTTTATCTCTCCTGGCCAGTCAGCTCGCCCGCCATGCCTTTGCCCACTGGGAAATGGTGGGCGTAGCAGATGATCTGCACATATGTGCAGATCATCTCGACATGGACATCAACCTGCTCATCCAGGATATTGACGCTATTCTAGATGAATTTGAGCCCATTGCCCATGGTTACTACGGCTTGCCAAAACTGCGCCGGTTAGGTGAATCAGCCGCCCTCGAACATCGCACAGAACCAAAAAATACCGTTATCTGTATGGCACCTAAATTCGACTGGCTACCCATTGGTGAGCACCGGATAGATCGCGCAACAAACACCGATGACGTCATTCAAAGCCTGATGGAAACCTGTTATCGGGGTCTTGGCATGGACCGGGTCATTTCCACTCATCTAGAAGAGGATGAAACAGGGCGCTTTTTAGTTGTCGATCACATGCTGGGTACAGAATATGAATACGATTTCCTCCACTTTCATCTAGCCGTTTCCAATGCGCATCTTTTCGGTCGCTTACTCAATAAACCAGCGGCAGTTTGGTCACGCGGTGGTGATGAAAAACTCGAGCCTCTGCTCCCGATAGAAATTCTGCGCCTGACGGGTACGGACCGATTCTTCTGCCTGTCCCTCTTCCATGAGCGCACCCCGCTGGGCGTGCTTTATACCGGTCGCCGCAACCCGGAGTGTGCACTGACAGAGAAGTCATTCACCCGTTTCAAGCATCTTGGAACCCTGACCCTGAAAAAATTAGCTTCCCTGCCCCTTGAGTAGATCTACAGGATGAACGAATGTTCATGCTTGGGCACAAGCCAAGGTAAAAATCTTTCTCCAATAATGGAGCCATAATGAATCCATGGGGAGAGAATCCATTAAGAAGCTGTGCTTTTTCAATAGGTTTCTGGCCATTATTCGGTTGGTTTCAGGGAACGTCGCGGAAATAGCATCGGCGGCAGGTGCAATACCACGATCAGCCATTCATACAGCGCATTGCCGGGTGGTAGAATCCGGCACCTGACCGGAACGAACAGGGGGCGGGTGAACAAGGCCACGAATAATGCTACGCCGAGTGAGGCGGCCATATCAAATGGCCAGTGTATGCCCACATAAATACGGCCCCAGGCCACTCCGAATCCCGCCACGACGATGACCGCCCCCCAGACACGCAAACGGCGCAAAAACAGCAAAGAAAGGCCCAGGCTCCACATAAATGTACCATGATCGCTGGGAAAGGAATTGTTCGCCAGATGACTGATCAACTGATGACCCAGGCCAAGCATGAACGGGCGTGGGTGGAAGTAAAAAAAGCCGATCAGCTGATTGATCCCCAGTCCGGCCAGCATGATAAAAGTTGCAGTAATCAGCTCGGCGCGCCGTTCATCGTCTGCCCGCACCCACAGGATAATAAATAGCAAGATCGTTCCTGAAACCAGCCAGGAAGCGCAAAAAACTGCCAGCTCGTAGAGTGGTGGTGACGGTTGGACACTAGCGGCATTGATCATCAGAAACAGCTTTTCATTCAGCGGATTAATGCTCATGCTAATTTTTCTCGCAAATGCGTACCGAGCAGAGCAATGTAACATCCATTGGCCCCAAAACCCATCCCGTCATCATCGGCTGGTAGATTGATCGGAAAGTGTCCGGAAACACAGGTGAACACACAGTCCCGGCTGGCCATCGGTCAGGCTCAGGTGAGCCCCATGCAATTGTGCGACTGCCTTGACCAGCGCCAATCCGAGACCATTCCCCGGCGTGTTTCGTGCCCCATCCAGGCGCACGAAACGTTCCAGCACTCGCTCTCGGCTGGAGGCCGGAATTCCGGGTCCGGTATCGCATACAACAAGCTCCGCATTATTTCCCGGTTGCCGCAGGCAGATGTGAATCTGCCCACCCATGGGAGTGTATTTGATCGCGTTGTCCAACAGATTACCCAATGCCTGGGCGAGCAGTTCGCGGCTCCCGTGCACCCAGACAGGTCGTTCGGTTTCGGTCTCCAGCGTCAGGCTGGCAGCCTCAGCGGAAGCCCCATAGAGCTCCGCGATATCTGCAATCAAAGTATCGAGGCGAACAGCCCGCAATTGCTCGCGCCGCACCCCGGACTCGGCCTGGGCAATACTGAGCAAGGCATTGAAAGTCCGTACTACACCCTCGATTTCGATGACCGCGGCTTCCAGTGCCTCACGAAATTCGTGTTCACTACGTGCTTCTAGTAGCGCAAGCTCAAGCCGGTTGCGCAATCGCGTCAGCGGGCTGCGTAGATCATGAGCAACATTGTCGGTTACCGCACGCATACCTTCGACCAACGCCTCGATCCGCGCCAGCATGGCATTAAGATGGCGAGCCAGTTCAGCGAATTCATCCTGGCGAGAACCGGCGGGAATACGCCACCCCAGATCGCCAGCCATGATCTCGGCGGTCACCTCACGGATGGCATCGATACGGGAAAGCACGCTGCGACCCATAAATACGCCACCAGCCATCCCGATCAGGGTGATGATGAATAATGCAAGGGTTAGCAGAATCTGAATTGTATCCGTGAAAGCATCGACCTGATCGAGTGGATGTACGATCAGCAACCATTCATGCCGGCTCTCCAGTCTGGCCACCAAGCCCCGCGCCCGGGGATCGTCCTGATCATGTGAGCGGTCTGCGATGGGGATCGCCTGAGTGACCGCGGAAAACGTATAAAATCCGGGTTTGTGTGGAACCCCCGCAGGCCAGGACAGCAATGTACCCACCAATGGCTGACCATCGTTGCGGGTCAAAAGATACAGATGGGTGTCGGGCAACCCCTGGTGGAGTTGCCCGAGGATATCGCGCAGAGTATCTTTATCCTGCCCGTTGAGCGAGCGCACCAGAACATCCCGAGTTGCCTGCAACTGGGTATCAACCTGCCCGAGCAGATAATCGCGGCTGGACAGATAAACCCCTCCCAACACAACCGCAGTAATCAAACTATAGGCCAACGCATAGGTCAGCGCGAGACGAAACGCAGTAGTGCCCAGTAGTCGTCGTAGCCCTGACGCCAACAACCGGGGCATTAGTCCTCGATGCCCAACCGATAACCGGCACCGCGCACAGTATGCAGCAGAGGTGGACTGAAATCACGGTCGATCTTTGCACGCAGACGTGAGATATGCACATCGATTACGTTGGTCTGTGGATCGAAATGATAATCCCAAACGTTTTCCAGCAGCATCGTGCGCGTGACCACCTTGTCAACATGGCGCAACAGATACTCCAACAAGCGCATCTCGCGAGGTTGCAGGCGGATCACCTGACCGGCGCGAGTGACCCGATGATGGTCACGATCAAATATCAAATCAGCGACTTGCAGGCGATTATCGACCGGATCATTTCGCACCCGGCGATCCAGACCCTCGATTCTGGCTAGCAACTCAGCAAAGGCATAGGGCTTGACCAGGTAGTCATCGCCACCGGCACGCAAGCCCGCCACGCGATCATCCACCTCGCCCAGCGCGCTCAAAAATAGCACTGGTGTCTGCGCCCCAGCTGCCCGTAAGGCAGAAAGCAGCGAAAGCCCATCCAATCCTGGCAACATTCGATCAAGAATCAAGGCATCATAATTCCCGGTCAGCGCCCGATGCAGGCCATCCGGTCCGTTATCCACATACTCAACCCGATGGCCGCTTTCGGCGAGCCCCCGTACCAAGAAACTTGCAGCTTCACGATCGTCTTCGACCAGTAAAACCTTCATCCCCACATTCCACCTCCTCATCGACTTTCAGCAGCTGATTCGGTGATAGTCTACCCGATCGCCTGATACCGGCAATTTGCCGCTAGATTACCGATTGTTCATACAATTCTACAAGCTTGTCTTGCTGGTATTCTTTATATTGATCCCCAGGACAAACAAGTCAACGGCCTTTAGCAGTGAACATCACACTACCACTCAACCTACCCACATCATGCACCTGCCTTAAAACAGGAATCAGGAAATCCGATTGGATCATTCCCTGGACGCTGATCGGGTTACTGGCTATCAATCTGCTTATTGTCTCGTCGTCCGCGTACGCCGCGATGCAGGATACTTATGCCGGAATTACCATCACCGCCAGGGCGGTGGTATGGCGAGTTCCGCTGCGTGGCTTCGGCCGCATCGAACCACTGGCCTCTATCTGGCTGCGTGCACCCATTCCCGCCATGGTCACCTCCATCGCCATCAAACCAGGACAAGCCATCAAAGCAGGCTCACCCTTGTACACACTGGGCGGTCCTGGTATCACCGCGCGCCTTACCGCAACGCGAACCCAATTCACCGCTGCACAGGAACAGTATCGGCTGGCCAAAGATAGCGCCGCATCAGCCCGGCGCCGTTATCCGGCATTCACCGATCGGACTCGTCTCGATACTATGCTGGCTAAACTCGCCAATGCCAAAACAAGAGAGATCTCGGCTCAAGCCGACCTCCAGCGGCTCGAGCGCTGGGTCCACCGCACCAGCCCGATCTCCGGCCATATCACCACGCTTGAAATCCAACCTGGAACTCAGCTGACTGTCGGCATGCGCACCCTGGAAATCCAGCCTGATCATGCGTTGTGGCTGAAAACCATCTTATTTACCCAAAGGTCAATCCCTATAGGGCAAACAGGATGGTTTTCCCCGCTATCAGGAGGGCCAGCGATCCTCATCCGGGTCATGGCGATCGCACCCGCGTTGACTTCCGCCGGCGCCCGTCTCATCTGGTTCGCTCCTTTGCATACCCAGCCGGCGAATTGGATCGTCGGCAGGGCCGGCAGGGTTATGCTCAAGATGCTCCCGCGCCCTGCCGTCCAGGTGCCCGCTGCGGCCTTGATTCTCGCTCGCGGGCATTGGTGGGTGTTAATCGATCAAGCCGGTAAACTAATTCCACGGCAGATCCGACTCGCGCCGGATGGTGCTGACACCGGGATCGTACTACAAGGCCTGAGAGCAGGTGAGCATATCATCGTGCGCGGCAGCTATCGCCTCTTCCACCGTGATTTCAGCCTGCACTACACTCCGCTTGACTAATGGATAAACTGTTCCTTTGGCTGCGTCGCCCCGCACTTTGGATTCTGCTCTATCTGGCCCTGCTCAGCTATGGCCTCTATGCCTGGTTTGCCATTCCCGTCGAAGTACTACCCTCTTTTCATCTCGCCCAGATTGAAATCATTGCCCACGATCCCGGCGCTTCAGCGGTGGCAATGGAAACTCTGGTCACTCGCCCGCTGGAGGGTCAGTTGCTGGGTCTTGCTGGCCTTTCCAACCTACGCAGCACGATGGGCGCGGGCACTGCACAACTCACCGCCCGATTCACCTCCGGCACTTCCCCGCAACTGGCTCTGCAGGCAGTTTATACCGCCGTCGACCGTGCCCGCGCAGAGTTACCGCCCGGAGTTGCCATACAAGCCAAGATCACCGGTAATGCCATCAACGAAATCGCCGATTACGCCTTGCGCGTACCGGCTAACATCCCCCTATGGCAAGCGCGCCACGCAGTCGCCATTCGTATCATACCCGCCTTGCGGGCGCTGTCTGGCGTGCAACGCGTGGAAGTCTTTGGCGCAGGGAAGGCCGCTCTATGGGTACAGCCGGAGCTTGCAAAGATGCGTGCTCATCAGATTACGGTAACTGCCATCGAACGCGCATTACATATGCAGGTGCTGCTTGCGCCAGCCGGCGCGATTCAGATCGGCCATAATGACGTGCATATCGAAGCACGCAGTCTGCCCTTGTCCCCCGCCGAGCTCGGTGACATTCCTGTGATCAACGTGCAGGGCCAGGCCATTCCGCTGGGTCAGATTGCCCGCATCGTGCTCACCGGGCTACCCGTTCATGCCGCTGTCCGCTTAAACGGCAAGCCTGCGCTCGGCCTGATCATATTCAAGCAACCCGGGGCTTCCACTCAACCCGTCGATCGCGCCGTGTCGGCCACACTGGTTGGGCTTATCAATCAGTTACCGCCCGGCAGCCGTTGGGTACCCATCTATCGGCAAGGCTATCTGGTTGGCTTGATCGGCAGCGACCTCGGCCGCAGCTTACTCATCGGCGGTCTACTCGCACTCGCCGTGCTCGCCTGGTTGCTCGGTCTGAACCGCTCCATTGCGGTGCTAGCCATCTCTATTCCTTTTGCCCTGCTGTTGGCTATAGCCGGACTCTACGCCTTCGGTCAGACCTTGAATCTGCTGACTCTGGGTGCTCTTTCGGTTGTGGTCGGCATGCTGCTCGATGACGCCATCATTGTGCTGGAAGCGATCACTCTGCGTTGGCAACAGGGATTGGCCGGCACTGCGGGGGTGCGTGCTGGCCTGACCGATATTTTTATACCCGATGTCACGGGCACGCTCACCACGATCAGCGCCTATCTACCTTTGATTGTAGTGGGGGGACTCGCCGGACTGTTCACCCGCCCGTTCGCGCTTGCCATGAGTCTGGCCTTACTGGCATCGCTACTGGTTTCCCTCACGCTCATTCCCGCTCTTCTGACGCGCTATCATCGCCCTCCAAGGCCGTCACGCACAGGGGCGGCCTTTCTTGACTGGCTGAAAAGGGGTAATCAACGTCTACTCAATCTAACGCTCAAATGCCCACGCGCGAGTCTGCTCATCGTCACTCTGCTATTTTTGGCTGCCCTTGCCGGTGCCGGCCTGCTGACAGTTAATTTTCTGCCACTCCCCAACGCCGGTGTACTATTAGACAGCTTTACTCTGCCGCCCGGCACCGGGCTGGATGAAACCGTGCGTACAGTCGATGCGATCAGTGCCCGCATCGGCCAGGACCCGGCGGTCAAAGCGGTTTATGCACGCATCGGCTCGGCCCGCAACACTAGTTATACCGAACGCAGCTTCGAAGGCGAGATCCAGATTGTGCTCCAACCAGGTAAAACCGGTAATCATCTCAACACCCTGGCCAATCACCTTCTCAAAATCGCCCAATGGCCAGACGTACAGCAAAGCATCGACACGCCCACCATAGAGCGGGTAGGCGAAAGCCTCTCGGGTCTACCCCAGCCGTTTGAGATATCGGTAATTGGTAATCACCTGAGAACCCTGCGCAAACTTTCGATCGCGATCAGTGCACGGCTGAAACACCTCCATACCTTGGCTGATGTCTTCAATAATGACGCCTATCCGGTGACTCAATTACGCATCGAGCCACGATCCCCTGCCTTGTATGTCGCCGACCTCACCCCTCGGGCCTTATTCGCCCAGCTAACCCCGCTGACCCGTGGGCGTATCATCAGCCATCTGCCAAATGGCGACGGTGAGCTGGATCTGTTCATACGGCTGGCCAATGCTAACTACTTGAATCCCGCCCAGCTCGGCCAATTACCGATCCATACCGCACACGGTTGGGCCCCGCTTGATCGCCTCGCCAAGCTGAATTTGATCATTACACCCAACCAGATCCGCCATATCGACGGCGCCCGGGCAATCGAGATTCTAGCCACCCCACTCGCACCACTCAACCAGGTCATCTCCCAGGCCCATCGGGCCCTTGCCAGCCTGCATCTGCCACCGGGTTACCGAATCCAGTTCGGCGGCCTGTTTCTGGAGCTGGAAAAAACTGCGCAAGTGCTGGGGCTGGCTATTATCGGTGCGCTGATTCTCAGTTTCGGAGTCATGGTGTTGCAATTCGGCGAACTACGAACCCCTTTGATTTTGCTGTTGCAAGCACCTTTGGCGCTCACCGGTGGCTTGCTGGCGCTGATCATCAGCGGCGTTGGTCTGAATGCCACCGGGCTGATCGGTTTCCTGACCCTCATCGGGGTAAGTCTGAATCACGGTATCGTCCTTATCACCTATGCCCGCCAGTTTGAGGCTAATCATCCTGATCTTGAGTCAGCCGTACGCGCGGCGGTTGCGGCCCGCCTGCGCCCCATCGTACTCACCACCCTCACTGCAATCCTCGGCATGCTGCCGATCGCGCTCGGCAGAAGCGCTGGGGCGGCCCCCGAACAGGGACTTGCCATCGTGGTCATGGGGGGAATATTTTTCAGTGCCGTCTTATCCACCAACCTGCTACCCGCACTGTATCTTCACAGTAGAAGACAACAGCTTGCCAAACGGTAAGCTCGGGTTCATGTTCGAGAAACAACCCGAGGCTACACTAGCATGTGACTGCTTGGCACTGATAACATCCATCCAGATCCTGGAATTTCAGCCATGTTTCAAAATACGCTACCCCTCCTGCTCGTCTTCTCCCTGCTGGAGGGCTGTGCCACCTATCATCCGGCACCACTGTCTACCACCTCGAATCTGGCTGCCTACCCGACAACGGCTTCCGGCAAACGTCTGAAAGCGCTGAACCTGAATCAAGCCGCCGCCCTGGCCATCTCCGGTAATCCACAACTCGCAGCCGCTCGCCTGAAACTCGGCATCAGTGACGCCGAGCTCTATCAGGCGGGCCTGTTGCCAGACCCGCAACTGAGACTCAGCCTCGATCATCCGACTTCCGGTGGGTCGGGCCTGGTCAATGCCTATCACGGCGGATTGACTGAGGATCTGGCCTGGCTCTTTACCCGTAACGCAAAACTCAGCGCTGCCCGTGCGGCCCGTTTACAGCAGCGACTTAATTACACCTGGAAGGCCTGGCAAATCAGCCTGAAAACCCAGCAGCTCTATATTCAGCTCGATGAAAAAACCCACCGGCTGCGGTTACTCGACCAACAGCATCGGCTCCTTGCCAAACAGCTGGCCACCACCGAAAAAGCTCTGCGAAATGGTGACGTCACACAAAACACTATTGCCGGTGATCTGGTCACGCTGACCCGAACCAACTCCCGGATCACAACACTGCACCAACAGATCGGGAAAACCCGCATTCACCTTAATGCCCTCATAGGACTCCAGGCCGATGCACGGTGGCAGCGGTCTTCCCTGCCGGCCCCAATCTTGCCGGATTCCAGACAAATCCGCAGTGCCCTTGAGGAACTACCCTTCCATCGCCCCGATCTGTTGGCGCTGCGCGCGGGTTATCGGAGCAGTGATGCCCGTTATCGGGCAGCAATCCTTAGTCAGTTTCCGGCGCTGTCGGTCGGCTTCACGCGGGCTTCTGATACCTCAGGCATCAAAACTCTGGGTTTTGGTATCATCTTGCGCCTGCCCTTTTTCAACGACAATCGCGGTCAGATCGCTATCGCCCGTGCCACCCGCAAGCAATTACGCGCTGCCTATCAGGCACGCCTGGATCAGGCACACATCGAAGTGGCAGTGCTTTTGAACCACATCCACAATACCCGCCAGGCACTCACAAAATTGAAACAATATCTCCCGACATTGCACCGGGTGGCACAACGCGCTACCGCTGCATTCTCCTTGGGTGACCTCTCCGGTGTCGCTGATATCGCCGTAAAATCGCAGAACCTCTCGCGGGAACAGGAAGCCCTGACGTTACAGCGAAATCTCGCCGAAGATGCTATTGCACTACGGGCACTACTGGGGTATCTACCCGCAGGCATCATAGCAACGAGATGGTCTGCCCGCCTCAAAACAAAGTGGATTAATAATGCACAAAAACCTGCAAGTAATGCACTGCTCTCTACCGCGGGACACCTACGAACCCGGCACCTGCAAGCAAACAGATCGCTTTTTATGCCCTCACTGGTATTGACTTCCGAACCCCAATATATCGTCACCACAACCGGAGAAAACACGCATGATGAATAACCTCTGGCAGAAAATGATTCCAGGAGAACTTCGATGAACACCGAAGACACCGTCAACTGGGCACGCTCCATACGCTGGCTGCATTTCGGCCTCGCTCTAACTGTCATCACTCAGCTGCTCACCAGCCAATTTATGACTCCTCCATTTGATGTTCACACTACTATTCTCGGTAAGGCTGTATTTAGCCTGCATGAATACGATGGGTTCGCGGTTGTGGGTATCATCGAGCTGCATTGGCTTTGGCTGGCCATGGATCAACGTCTGTTCAGACATCTCTTCCCCTGGACTTTACACGGTTTTGCCGAGGTCAGGGAAGATCTCAAGCATCTACTTCGAGGCCGACTTCCCAACACCGGCGATCGCGGCGGCCTACCTGGGCTGGTACACGGACTGGGGCTATTGACTGCCACTGCCATGGGACTGACCGGCCTCAGCATCTTCTGGCTCCTACACACCTCCGCTCCACCCAAAGTAATCAAAGCCCTATTGCTGCAATTGCATTCCCTCATCGCCTATCTGATGTGGGCCTATCTCGCCGGCCATGTCCTGCTGGCGGTAGTGCATCAGATCATGGGATATCCAGTAATAAAGCGCATGTTCCGCCCCTAAGTCTGGCGGTAGGCCCGATAAGACAGAGCTAGGCTTGTAACCGCAATATCACCACCACGATAGACCCCTCCTCACGGGCAGGAAATCATTTGCAGATAAAAAACCAGGTCATATCCAGCCAGTGGATGATTAAAATCAATCATGACATGACCATCTTCCGCAATACTGGCCAAGCGCCCCGGAACCTCCTCGCCGGAGGGCATCTCGAACAGAATCATCTCACCCGCCGCAGGCAAATCGACTGGCGGCTCATTCATCCAGTCGATACGTTGAATCTTGTCCGGATCGTAAGGGCCATAAGCAATCTCTGTCGGCAAATCAACTGAGACCTCATCCCCTGGACTCAGATCCCTGAGGCAGCGAACCAAGGCTGCAGGAAAACCGCTCTCTTCAAGCGAAATACACAACGGTGCATCGACTTCGGTTTCATCAATCAGGGAGCCATCCCTGGTCAGCAAACGGTAATGAAAAACGATCCATTGCTCATTCATGGATTGCTCCCGTATTCCGGATTTGAAAATTCTGATCCACCAAAAGTTCTAGCATGCTACCCACCGATGTTACCACCACTTTTGGAGCACAATCTAACACCTTCGATCATCATGCCCCGATCTACGGCTTTGCACATATCATAAACCGTAAGTAAAGCGACCTGTACGGCCGCCAGGGCTTCCATCTCGACGCCGGTTCGGCGTAGGTTTCAGCCTTATCGCCAATATCCACCATATGCGCCTCGCCCTGTACAATAAAGTGAGTCAACTCTGCCATAGCCAGCTATCCTATAATGTACCCAACATCTTACCGAAAGTAATCGAAAAACATGAGTATGACTATCCATTATTTTGCCAGCTTGCGTGAACAAATGGGACACAGTGAAGTCCGCATCGAGGCCCATGCCGCGTAAACCATCGCTGAAGCCCGGGAAACTCTGCAGGGAATCCCTTTATCCCAAAATATCCGCGCGGCCGTGAACCAAACCTATGTAAATCCCAATCACCCCGTCAGGGATGGTGACGAAGTCGCCTTTTTCCCACCCGTCACCGGAGGTTGAAATGCCACGTATAGAATGACTGGAAAGTACCTTTTCATTGTGAGGAAAAATCGCCGAACACGAACGCAACCTGGCAATCGGTTGCGGTCACATCGGTGTGCTCGATATCGAAATATTCCTGGAATATTATCCTGGCATGGCCGAGCGCGAACTGGAGCGTATCACCCGCGAAGCTCAGGAACGCTGGTCACTGACTGATTGCCCAATCATTCATCGGGTAGGAAAGATTCGTCCTGGTGAAACAATCGTCCTTAGCGCAGCATAGTCTGCTCACCGCAATGAAGCCTTCGCCGCTTGCCGCTACCTCATCTAGGAATTGAAACATCAGGCGACTTTCTGGAAACGTGAAACTAAAGGATGGCCAACCACACTGGGTTGAACACAACACCTCACCTACTGCGGCAAGGAATTTTCTAGGCGAATACTCACCCCAAATGAGCGCGGGGATTAAACTTAAACTTCTCCCGCATGTGTTCATAAAATTTGCGCTGTTCCTCGTTCTGAGCCGCTGGGGTTTCTATTTTCAGAATAACATAAAAATCTCCAGGCGGATTACCCGGCATACCCCGCCCTTTGAGGCGCAATTTCCGACCACTGCGGGAACCTGGCGGTATCTTCACATCAACTTTTCCGGCTGGACCGGGAACGGTAACGGTAGATCCCAATGCCGTCTCCCAGGGAGCAATCGGTAACTCCATGTAAATATTTCGGCCCTCCAGACGATAAATCGGATGTGGGCGAATCTTGACCTGCAAATACAAATCGCCCACCGAACCGCCGCCGAACCCAGGGCTTCCCTGGCCTGAGAGGCGTATACGCTGACCATCACGAACACCCGCGGGAATGCTAACCGACAATGTTCGCCCATCTGACATGTGCAAGGTCTGGCGTCCACCATGGAAAGTGGTATTCAGATCTATGCTGACCTCCGCTTCCTGATCCTGTCCACGCGCCTGAAATCCCTGATTTGTCCGGTAACCACTCGCCTGCTGGAACCCCCCTCCAAACAGGCTTTCAAAAAAGTCGCTGAATCCGCCCACATCGGCGCCACCAAAACCACCCTGTTCAAATCTCTGCGCTCCAGCCCCACCTTGAGTAAAATGCCCCCGTCTCGGAGGTGGGTGGAAATCCTGCCCGGCCCGCCAATTAGCGCCCAATTGGTTATAGGCCTTGCGCTTCTCGGCATCCCCTAAAACCTCATAAGCTTCATTGACTTCCTTGAATTTCTCCTCAGCATTATTTTCCTTGCTGACATCCGGATGATACTTACGCGCCAAGCGGCGATAGGTTTTTTTAATTGCTGCTTGATCGGCATCGCGGGAAACACCGAGAATAGCATAATAATCCTTGTATTCCATACACCCTTCCACTCACCAAAAATAGAAAAAGAACCCCATTAATATGGGGCGCACCCTGCCAACCTTCAACCGCAATTTTCCGAGGCCAGGCTTTCTCTGTTTGAGAATGCAGGCATCCAGAACTCCCTCGCCTACTCGCGCGGATATCCTATCAGCTCACGATATAATGAGCTCAAGCACATTATCGGGTTGATCTTGATAGACATCACACAGAACACGGCGCAGGAACCCACTGGAAAATCCAGAAAAAGAGCGAACCAAGCAAAGCAATACCTCCCAGTACCGCCTACAGCGGCCCTCGCTGATTTCGTAAATCCCGGGTTTCAGGATATAGAGGGGTTATCCGGGTGAGTTGTGCCACATTTCCAGCATTCACTAAATTGCCCCTCATTGAGTTCGCCACAGCGATGGCAAACCCACTGAGGTTTCGGGTTTTTTTCCTGGGCCTCAATCTCCGCGAGGATAGATAGTGCCCTGACTTCGTCAGCATCCGCCACCCAAATCTCCGGCCAACATTCATTGATCGGTAGATCTCCCAGTGCACCGGAAAGAAAATAATTATGAATCTGGGTGGAAATACCTGCTTGTTGCAGCAAATTGTGAACATGCCCGGTAGTCAGCAGATCAGGAGCGGCATAGACTTTTTTCATTGCAAGGTTATCTGGAAGCCAAGTCAGTGGCAGGATAACATGCCCTGGAACCAGGTATCTCATCCTCAAACCTAACCTCTCCCGGTACTTCTCCACCCAGTGATTGCTTCTATTCTGCCGGTGGCACATACCCTCCTGGTTTGGATGCCCCTCCTAAGAATAGAAATTTTTCCATCTCCTCTTCCAGAAACTTACGTGCCTTGGGATCCATTGGACTCAATCGATATTCATTGATCAACAGGGTTTGATGACGCAGCCAGAGCTGCCATGCTTCTTTGGATATACTCTGCCAAATCCGCTTACCCAACTCTCCAGGATAAGGGAGACGATCCAAACCTTCCGCTTCTTTCCCCAGATATACGCATTGAATCATTCGGGTCATAACTCTGCACTCCTAGGTGATTTTCATTCAGTTGCACCGGCCAGACCAATATGGTCGATGATTTCATCCACTGGCACAGGGAATCCACCCGGTCGCGGTGAACCTGGTTTATACCAGACTAGAGGTGATCCTTGCACCCCACCCGAAATAGGGGTTTCAATATCCGTTAGCAACGGATGAAGGCGCAGGTGAAAATGGGTGAACTCATGCTTGATTATCGGCAGATTCCGCAACAAGTATTTTCCTGTCGGCCAATGCTCATTTAACCATACCTGGACCAACCCACAGGATTTGAATTCCGGGAAGCACCAAAGACCACCCCAAATACCGCTGGGTGGACGACGATACAAACCAATCCAACCCGCTTGATTCCGCAAAACCAGATACCACGCTTCGCGCATCGGTCGAGGGGATCGCGCACGGGAAACCGGCCATACCTGCTGATGACCCTGTTGGCGCGCCCGACAATTTTCATGTACGGGGCATTGTTCGCACTTTGGCTGCCGGCGAGTGCAGATCAGTGTCCCTAAATCCATGATAGCCTGAGCGTATTCTCCCGCCTGATCGTGCGGGGTATGGTATTCAGCCCAACGCCAAAGCTTTCTCGCTGTCGCGGCCTCGCCCGGCCAGTCTGAAACAGCATGATAGCGGCACAGAACACGTTTAACATTGCCATCCAGAATGGGGGCGGGTAATCCAAAAGCCTGGGCCAGGATCGCTCCCGCCGTCGAACGACCGATTCCAGACAGAGACTGCAATGCCTTCAGGGTTTGCGGTAGCACCCCGGAATATTGCACCATGATAATCCCTGCCGCCTTATGCAAGTTGCGAGCGCGCGCATAATAACCCAGCCCCGCCCAGGTTACCAAAACTTCATCCAACGATGCCGCAGCCAAATCGGCTATGGAGGGAAAGTGATGAATAAAACGGTCAAAATAAGGAATCACCGTATTGACCTGAGTCTGCTGAAGCATGACTTCGGCGATCCAGGCGCGGTAAGGACTCACTTCCCGTTGCCATGGGAGATTCTTACATCCACATCGGTGCCACCATTCCAGCACCCGTTTCCCGATCGGTGGCCCGGACTGCTCCGCTCCGAGACCCCAAGCCTGCCCGGATACTGGTTCAGCCTGTCTCTTACCGCAGCCCATCAAAATAGTCTTTTGAGCAGATTCTGGACTGCTGGCTGAACATTCCTGGGTAACTGCTTTCCTAGCTTGTTCTGGATCTCCTGCTGTAGTTTCTGCTGCGCGGCCCGCTGAACCATCTGGCCCAGCTTCAGATCATATTTGAGATCATCGAAGGGGCCACGAATTTGCAGAGGAACCACCGCCCCTTTGCCGTGCAACTTACTGAGATCAAGCAGGTATTTAACCTGATGGCTAACCAGATTGGCAGTTCCGTGACCATTGGCCTTGAATTTGATCGCATTAAACAGGAGATCCTGATTATCGATGATTCCACCATGCACCTGTGCGGTGGCCGTTAGCGCAACAAAACGGGTTGCAGAACCAGCAGAGACATTCGCCGTAGGGGAAGCCGGCGGCATCAGTTTGCCATCTCGCGCTGATTTCAAAATCATCAGGATGGTTTCCAGCCGTTGCGCTAAGCGAGAATGTTGGAAAGAACCATTAGTAATAGCAAGCTTCATCTGCCCTTCCAACTGGCGGGCCAGACTATCCGGCGTCCGCCCCACGGACCCCAGTCGGGTCTCGAATTGGGTTACTCCCGTCAGGTAGCTATCACCCGCATAATCCTTGAGCAGTTGTCCTAGCTGCACATTTTTCAGTTGTGCATACAGCGTATAGCGAGGCAGGCGTCCCCGGACATTCAATCCTCCCGAAGCTCGCAAGCTGCCGCCGTAAAGCCGGGCGGAAAGCGATGTGATCAAAAGCTTACCGCCACTTCCCCGTATCATGGTTTGCACATTATCTAAGCGCAGTTTCTGTGCCACCAAACGACTAATCGTGACCTTGCCAGTCACGGTCATTCGTCGCAACAGGGAAACCGGCAAATTGATCGGTTTTGTTCCGCTAACCGCCTGGGTGGAAGGTGTTTTTTGAGTCTGGCCTGCGGCAGGCGCGGGCCAGAGTGCCATGACATGATCCAAGTTAATAGCGGGTGACTGCAGTTGAAAGCGTATATTCGGGCGTCTAAAATTGCGTATTTCTAATCCGCCATTGAGGTGCGTATTGTTTGCAATCAACTGCATTCCAGTCAGGCTGAAACGACCTCCATCCTGGGCTGCCACTGCTATATTGCCTTGCAGGTGGACTTTTTCAGCACCGTTGGGGAAATTCGCACCCTGAGCACCCAGCGCCAACACCAGGTTTTCCAGGTGGTAACTATGCCGCCGGAAATCCACCCCCAATCGCGCGGTGAGATGTGCCTCAACTCTCATAGCGGGATGATTCAACTCAATATGGAAGCGCAAATCCAAAGGCGCCAGGCGACCAGAGGCAACCCGCCCAACAGACAAGTCAAGAGGTGCCAACACCCAACGACGGCCAGTTTCGTGATCCGTATAAGCCACACGGGCATTATGAATTCCAATACCTGCGATCGCAATGGCGAACGGCGCACCTGCTGCCACTGGTGCTGGATTGCCCGGACTCGTTGCAAGCATCCCTTGTCCTGGCTTTGCCGGAGATCCCGCAAGGCCGGCCCAATTGACTTCTCCGCGTCGATTACGCAGCAGATTCAAATCAAGGCCGTTCACAACCACCCGGTTCACTACCAGTCGGCGCTGCAGGAGTGGCAACAACTGTACATGCAGGCTGACTTCTCTAACCTTGGCAAATGGTTTTATTCCAAACCCCGGAGGATTACTGAGACTGGCATCGTTCAACCGCAAACCCAGCCAGGGGAAAATGGAAAGGCGGATGTGGCCGGCCAGAATAAGCACCCGGCCAGTTCGCGCCTTGACCATGGATTCGATTTGCCCCTTATAGGCATTTGGATTAAAGGTAATAATGAAGGTGATTCCTCCACCAATCAAGAGAACCAACAGGATCCCCAGGGTCCACATAATCCGCTTCAGCCATTGCATGACTCACTCCTCCACAACTCATCTGTCTACTAATCTATACTAGTTATTCAGGTAGTGGCAACGATTATCAAGGCGAAATCCGACACCTGAGGATACTAATCCATCGACAAGACTGATCGCATATCATCAAGATCTTTCGGCTGAAGTGTGGTGTCGGGAACCAGGCCGGAACGACCGGAGATAAAATAATGCGTGGCATCTATATCCCTCGTACTCACAGCAAATACATGACGCTGGAAAAGTGCCCGATCAAAATCGATGACTGGACACCCGGTAAGCGCACCAGCCTACCGGGATGATCATATAGTGCATAAGCACTCGCATAAAGGATAATGTAGGGGATTGGCTCAATGAGGATGCTTGGATTATTCCACCACCCGGCGACTTCGTTCAACGATTCGTTCGAGCCACTGCGCGTTAGGTAGATAAAGAGGGGAATACATGACCAATAACGATAATAGTCACGGTGCCAACCTGGGCTTCGAGAATAAATTGTGGGAAATAGCCGACAAGATGCGCGGTCACATGGATTCAGGCGAGTACAAGCATGTCGCACTCGGTTTGATCTTTCTCAAGTATATTTCCGACGCCTTCCAGGCCAAGTACGACATCCTCAAAGCGGCCGCCGAGAGCGACTACAGCGATCCCGAAGACCGGGACGAATACGCAGCCGCCAATATCTTCTGGGTACCCAAGGACGCCCGCTGGCAAAAGATTCAGACCGAGGCCAGGCAGCCGACCATCGGCAAGATCATCGATGACGCAATGACGGCCATTGAAAAGGAAAATCCGACCCTCAAGGGCGTGCTACCCAAGGATTACTCACGTCCGGCACTCGATAAACACCGCTTGGGCGAGCTGGTCGATATCATCGGCAACGTCGAGTTACACGCCAGGAAATCCGGCGTGAAAGATCCTCTGGGTCGGGTGTATGAATACTTTCTGGGTCGCTTTGCAGCAGCCGAAGGCAAAGACGGTGGTGAGTTCTACACCCCGCAATGCGTGGTACATTAGTGAAAATGATCGAGCCCTGCAAGGGCCGCGTCTTGGATCCCTGCTGTGGTTCAGGTGGCATGTTCGTGCAGTCGGAATGCTTCGTCGAAGAGCATGGCGGCCGCCTGGGTGACATCGCCGTCTATGGCCAGGAATCAAACCCGACCACCTGGAAGCTGGCCAAGATGAACCTCGCCATCCGCGGTATCGACGCCGATCTTGGCCCACATCAGGCCGACAGTTTTCTTAACGATCTACACAAAGACCTCAAGGTGGATTTTATCCTGGCCAATCCCCCGTTCAATATATCCGACTGGGGCGGCGAACGCCTCCGAGAAGACGTGCGCTGGCAATACGGCGTACCACCTGTCAACAATGCCAACTACGCCTGGATACAGCACTTCATCCATCATTTGGCACCCACTGGCATCGCGGGATTTGTCCTGGCCAACGGCTCCATGTCCACCAGCACTAACAGCGAAGGCGACATCCGCCAGGCAATAATCGAAGCCGATAGGGTGGACTGTATGATCGCCTTGCCCGGTCAGCTTTTCTACACCACCCAGATTCCGGTATGTCTCTGGTTTGTGACGCGTTCCAAAAAGGCGGACCATAAACGCAACTACCGCGATCGCTCAGGACAGACGCTATTTATCGACGCGCGGCACATGGGCACACTGGTGGACCGTGTGCATCGTGAACTATCCGAGGAGGATCTGAACACCATCGCCGGCGTCTATCACAACTGGCGCAACACAGTAAGGGCGAATCCTCGTGTTCGCCCTTACGAAGACAAGGCGGGTTGGTGGAAATCGGCCACGCTCGACGACATCAAAAGTCACGGCTACGTGTTGACCCCCGGCCGTTATGTGGGCGCGGAGGAGGTCGAGGATGACGGTGTGCCGTTTGCAGAAAAGATGAAAGAGCTATCCGCCGAACTCTACGCCCAGTTTGCCAAAGCCGATGAGCTTGAGGCCACGATCAGGAAGAATCTGGAGGCGTTGGGTTATGGGGAGTAATGCGCAGAGCAACAGTGTTCACGGTGAGCTATATCGTCCTCAGTTTCGGGAAGATTGGGATAGCCATACCGTCTATGACCTGGCCGAATGGGTCAATGGCATAGCCTTTCGCAATATCCAATTCTCCCCATCAGGGAAGCCGGTTATCAAGATCGCCGAAATTAAGAATGGGGTCAGAGTATTCCCCAATCCATAAATGAGTCTGAAGAGGGGGTGAGAGAGTCATCTGTCAGCCGGTTTTCGGAGTCCGTCCATGAATAGTTTTAAAGAGTATTTG
>VAOW01024497.1_pt1 | contig 40964 bp, 40 predicted proteins | sample 3393921 | NCBI WGS metagenome assembly VAOW01 (sample SAMN08290428, study PRJNA428436) | hydrothermal vent metagenome | isolation source: Deep-sea hydrothermal vent chimney | place: Indian Ocean: Southwest Indian Ridge | depth 2742 m m | reverse complement strand
TTCATACGTGATCTCGCTGGTCAAAGAGTTCTTGCAAAGCTTCTCGAGCAACAAACAGAGCATAGCTCCTCGGCACTACGTAATCATAGGGGACCTGACAACTAACCAAGGAGATTTAACGTGGAACTCAAGGGAAGCAAGACCGAACAAAGTCTCAAGGATGCCTTTGCAGGTGAGTCGATGGCGAATCGCCGCTATCTATATTTTGCAGCTAAAGCAGATGTCGAAGGACAAAATGATGTCTCTACCGTATTTCGTTCAACGGCGGAAGGCGAAACAGGGCATGCCCATGGTCACCTGGAGTATCTGGAGCAATGTGGCGATCCAGCTACCGGTCTACCGTTTGGTGATACGCGCCTGAACCTGAAATCGGCGATCACCGGGGAAACCCATGAATATTCGGATATGTATCCGGGAATGGGCAAGGCGGCCAGGGAAGAAGGCTTCGATGAAATCGCCGATTGGTTTGAGACTTTGGCCAAGGCCGAGCGTTCTCATGCCAATCGTTTTCAGAAGGCTTTAGATGCCTTGGTCGATTAAGCATTCGCCGGGATTGCTATCGCTCTGGCGGTCCCGGTATTTTTTATTTCAGGATATGACAAAGCAGGAGAACAATCATGGCACTATTGCCAGATACCGCCAGGCAGCCGGGTGAGGGCAATCTTCAGGCGCCTGTGCGTCACCCGCTGGATTGGCAAGCACCGGAATTTTATGATCATGGCATACTCTTTAATGAGCTGGAGCGGGTATTTGATATTTGCCATGGTTGTCGACGTTGCGTAAGTCTCTGTCATGCCTTTCCTACCTTGTTCGATCTCATCGATGAATCCACCACGATGGAGGTCGACGGCGTCGATAAGTCGGATTACTGGCGGGTTGTTGACCACTGCTATCTATGTGATCTGTGTTACATGACCAAATGTCCCTATACTCCGCCACATCCCTGGAACGTCGATTCCCCCCATTTGATGCTGCGCGCCAAGGCAGTCAAATTTCGTGAGGGCAATACTCGACCGCGCGATCGGTTGATCACCTCGACTGATACCATTGGGCGGCTGGCGAGTATCCCGATCATCTGCAAGGTCATCAATAAAACTAACCGCAGTCCAACATTCAGGAAGCAGCTGGAAAAGGTTTTTGGGATTGCCGCAGATGCTGTTTTGCCCGAATATTACGCCAATACTGCCCGCAAGCGTCTCGCTCATTTACCTAAAGACGGTAGATCGGAAGTCATCCCGGCGGGGCGTACTCGCGGCCGTGTGGCTTTGTTCTCCACTTGTTATGGCAACTTTAACCAGCCTGAGCTCGCCGAAGATTTGGTTAAGGTGTTCAACCATAACGATATCCCCATTCGATTGGTAGAAAAAGAGCGTTGCTGTGGCATGCCCAAGCTGGAATTGGGTGACTTCGAAGCAGTGGCCCGCGCCAAGGAAGCTAATATCCCGGTGCTGATTCAAGCGATTGAGGATGGCTGGGATATCGTTGCACCGATACCGTCTTGTGTGTTGATGTTCAAGCAGGAGTTACCGTTAATATTCCCGGGTGATCCCGATGTAGCCAGGGTCAGGGAGCATCTCTTCGACCCCTTTGAATACCTGTTGCTGCGCCACAAGGCGGGTCTGCTGAAAACCGATTTTAAGGATTCTCTGGGTAAGATCGCCTATCACGTCTCCTGCCACCTGCGAGTACAGAATATGGGGCTGAAAACCCGGGATGTCCTCACGCTGGTACCCGGAACTGAGATAGAGGCCATCGAGCGCTGTTCCGGACACGATGGAACTTATGCGGTTAAAAGCGAATTCCACGAGATTTCTATGAAAATTTGTCGACCGGTTGTGAGTCGCGTAAAGAAATCTGACTGTGACCATTATTCCAGTGACTGCCCCATGGCCAGGGAGCAGATCCAAAATGGCTTGCAGGATGGCCACCAACCGGAGCATCCCCTGTTCTTGCTGTGCCGGGCCTATGGTTTGAAATGACTCGAATAATCCTTATGGAGTACCGAAAATGGAAAAGCTAAAACGGGAAGATTTGCTGTCTCTGGAGGAATATGCCCGGCAAAGGGCTGATTTCCGGAGTCGAGTCATGGCGCATAAGCGCAACCGCCATCTGCATCTGGGGGCGCATGCCTCTTTATATTTCGAGGATCGGATGACCATGCATTATCAGATCCAGGAAATGCTACACGCCGAGCGTTTGTTTACAGCCGATGAAATCGAAGTGGAGCTCGAAGTCTATAATCCATTGATTCCTGACGGTAGTAATTGGAAGGCTACTTTCATGATCGAATTCGAGGAAGAAGATGAACGCCGGCAGGCCTTGCAGAATCTGGCGGGTATAGAAGATACAGTCCGGGTACGTATTGCTGGCTTTGACAAAGTGTATGCCATTGCGGATGAGGATCTAGAGCGCGGGCGGGTGGAAAAGACAACGGCGGTACATTTTTTGCGCTTCGAGCTGGACGCCGGAATGATCAAGGCACTAGGTGAGGGTGTGACCTTGAGTGCAGGTATCGATCATCCCGGGATGATCGAGGTGAAACCAGCGCCGGAGGCTGTGCGCAGTAGTTTATTCACCGATTTTAGCTGACCGACTGCACTACATTAGCTCCAGCGCTTCGCGCAAGCGCCAGACGCCGTGAATTTCCATGCCTTTGGGTGCGTCCCGAGGGATATTCTTGTGCGGAATGATGGCGCGGGCATAGCCATGTTTTGCGGCTTCTTTCAGGCGCTCTTCCCCATGAGGGACCGGGCGGATTTCACCAGCTAAACCGACTTCCCCGAAAACCACCAGATCCGCCGGCAGGGGGCGATCCCGAAAGCTGGAGAAAGTAGCCGCCAGAACAGCGAGGTCGACAGCGGTTTCACTCACCCTGACGCCACCGACGACATTGATAAAGACATCCTGATCATAAATTGCCAGGCCACCATGGCGGTGCATGATGGCCAGCAGCATGGCTAGCCGGTTTTGTTCCAAACCTACGGTGACGCGGCGGGGATGGCCTTGTCGGCTGTCATCTACAAGCGCTTGCACTTCGACTAGAAGTGGACGGGTGCCCTCCCGGGTCACCATCACCACGCTACCGGGTACGGGTTCAAGATGGCGGGACAGAAAAATTGCAGAAGGGTTGCTGACGGCTTTGAGGCCCCGCTCGGTCATGGCGAATATGCCAAGCTCATTGACCGCGCCAAAGCGATTCTTGACTGCCCGCAGGACTCGGTAGCGCCCACCGGGGTCGCCCTCGAAATACAATACGGTATCGACCATGTGTTCGAGCACCCGGGGGCCGGCGAGCGCGCCTTCCTTGGTCACATGGCCGATGAGAAAAACGGCGGTGTCGGTTTGTTTTGCGAAACGAACGAGCTGGGCGGCACTTTCCCGCACTTGGCCAACCGATCCCGGAGCGGATTGCAATTGTTCAGAATATAAGGTTTGAATCGAATCAATGACCAGAACGCGGGGTTTTTCATGGGCTACGCTTGCCAGAATATGTTCGACGCAGGTTTCACTCAAAAGACGTAATTGGATCTTTGGGAGCCCTAATCGATGCGCCCGCAGACTGACCTGTTGGAGAGATTCCTCTCCGGTCACATACAAAGCCGGCAGGAATGAATTAAGGGCAACCAGGGTTTGTAAGAGCAACGTGGATTTACCGATTCCTGGATCGCCGCCAATTAAGACCACCGAGCCGTGCACCAAACCACCACCTAGCACCCGATCGAATTCACCAATCGTGGTGGCGGTACGAGGATCATTCTCCAGGGTGATGCTGTCCATTCGTTGGATACCGACTGTTTTCGTGGTACCCATAAAACGGGAGTTGGTTCTTTTACGTGGCAGTGGTGCCGTTTCGATCAGGGTGTTCCAGGCGCCGCATTCAGGGCACTGACCGCTCCATTTGGGGGATTGTGCTCCGCAGGAGCTGCAGGTGTATTCAAGCTTGAGTTTATTCATGAAGGATGACTGGACAGCAGGGGTTGGTTATTGTTTTCCGTATGCAGTGACGCCGATGGCAAATGCGCATAGGCGTGCACCATGCGAATGGCATTATTCTTGATCTGGATAATTTCCATAGGGTACCCATTAATCAATACACAGGTATCCGCATCAGGGATCAGTTCAAGGTATTCAAGTAGCAGGCCATTGAGTGTCCGGGCACCATGCGTCGGTAAACGCCAGCCTAATCGACGATTGATTTCCCGGATAGGGGTGCTGCCATCGATCAGATAACTCCCATCCTTTTGGGGCTGAATATCGGTACTGTAATTGGCGGGGTCGGTGGTAAATTCCCCCACGATTTCCTCCAAAAGGTCTTCCAGGGTCACCAAACCCTGAATGTCGCCATATTCATCTACGACCAAACCGATCCGGCGCCGTTCGGACTGAAAATTGATCAATTGTTGGTTGAGTGAAGTGCCTTCCGGGATAAAGTAAGGCGAGCGCGCTTCCCGCTGGATATTTTCCGGGTCAAGGCGTTCATTTTCAGTCAGGGAAAAAATTCGACGAATATGAATGATACCGATGACTTGATTAATGTCCCTATGATAAATCGGCAAGCGAGTATAGGGAATATGCGCCAATTGATCGAGAATCTCATCCCAGGGTTCACTGAGATCGATGCCGATAATTTCATGCCGTGGCACCATGATGTCTTCCACGCTGGCTTTATCTAAGTCAAGCAGAGCGAGCAGCATTTTTTGGTGGCGCCGGGGAATGAGTCCATTGGCCTGATTGACCACGCTCCGTAATTCCTCTTGTGTCAGGGGTTGAACTCCGCTCTCGCCGGTTTTGATGCCGACCAGGCGGAGCAGGGAGTTGGCAATGAAATTAATTAGCCAGACCAGGGGATAGGTCAGGGTTAACAAGGGGACATAGATGAGGGCAGCCGGGAAGGCCACCCGTTCGGCGTGTAACACTGCGAGGGTTTTCGGGGCCACTTCGGAGAAAATGAGCAAAGTCAGCGTGAGCACCCCGGTAGCCACGGCAATTCCAATATCGCCAAAGAGCCGATAGCCGATATAGGTGGCTAGCTGAGTAATCAGAATATTGGTCAGATTGTTGCCCAGCAGAATAAGGCCGATCAATCGGTCAGGTTTTTCCAATAATTTCTGGGCACGAACTGCGCCAGGATGGCCACTTTCCGCCAGGTGACGCAACCGGTAGCGGTTAAGTGACATCAGTGCGGTTTCCGAGCCAGAGAAAAAGGCGGAAATCAGCACCAGGAGAATAAGTACACCGCTCAGAATACCTAGCTCAGTATCGTTCAAGAGATCGCTACGAATGATGGTGAGAGATCAGCAGATATTACAGGCAGCACTTGCCGGAATGTCAAGGGAGTTTCTCTAAATTAGATGGAAAATAGTCTGAACAACAGGGCGCTGAAATAGGCAATCACCAAAATCACAAAACCGGATAAAGTCCAGCGGATGGCGATGCGCCCACGCCAACCCAATCGCCAGCGCGCCAACAGCAGGCCGCCGAAGATGACCCAGGCAGCAATAAACAGCAAGGTCCTTTGCGGAGAGGCCATGGAGAAGAATTGATTGATGAAGACCAATCCGGTGATCAAGGCAATAGTCAACAGGACAAAGCCAAGTCCGATGGTCTGGAACAGCAGGCTTTCCGTGTGTTGCAGCGGAGGCAATACGCGCATCCAGCCCCCCGGCCGATGATTCTTCAGACGCCGATCCTGATACCATAATAACAGGGTTTCCAGTGCAGCGATCACAAACAGACTGGTGGCGATCAGGGAAATAAAGATATGGATGGCGAGCAGCTCTCCCGGGGATTGCGGGAGGATGTGTTTACCCGGGAAGAGTAGTTCGCCGATGACGGTCAGCGCGGCAAAAGGTAGGAGGATCAAACCTAAGCCTTCCACAGGCCGAGTGTGGAGCGCGATTAGAACCAGAAAGGCCATACTCCAGCCCACCAGCGAGATAGCCTGGCTACTCCCAAGGCTGATCCCCCCCGTAGTGGCGATATTCATATAAAGGACCGTGCCGTGAAGGGCAATAGCGGCGATCCATAACAGAGCGATATTGCGCCCGCAGCCAACGGCCCCGCTAATGCGCTGGGCATTGAGGCGGCGCCAGATCTGTATGGCGCAGACCAGATAGAGCAAGATAGCCAGAATGCTGAATGCGAGCTGCATGGAGTGCGTAATATGCAAGTATTGAGAATGGATAATGATTGCATATCAGGGTGTGCCTGACTAGCATCTAGTGTCCGCGTCTTTGAATTGTAGGGCGCGCCGTCAAATAAAGGCTAGCATAATCTATTCCTAATTCAAGATAAGAGAGCAATCCATGTTTGACAATCTCAGTAATCGGCTGGCGACAACTTTCAAGCGTATCCGCGGGCAGGCTCGGTTGACCGATGAAAATATCCAGGATGCTTTGCGGGATGTCCGCATGGCGTTGCTGGAAGCGGATGTTGCTTTGCCCGTGGTCAAGTCATTTGTTTCCCGGGTCCGCGAGCGCGCTATCGGCCAGGAGATTATCCGCAGCCTGACGCCCGGGCAGGCCTTTATCAAAATCGTCCATGACGAGTTGGTCGCCGTCATGGGGGAGGCTAATGAAGTATTGGTACTCAATGCCCAACCCCCGGCAGTGATTTTAGTTGCTGGTTTGCAAGGCGCTGGCAAGACAACCACCGTCGCGAAGCTTGCCCGTTGGCTGAAGAATGAGTGCAAGAAATCGGTTATGGTCGTGAGCTGTGATATTTATCGCCCCGCGGCTATCCACCAGCTGGAGATGCTGGCACGCGATGTCGGCGTTGATTTTTACCCCAGCAGTGAGGCAGAAAATCCGGTCAATATTGCCCGCGCCGCGATTAATCACGCCAGTATTCAGCATAAGGACGTGTTGTTGGTCGATACAGCGGGCCGCTTGCATATTGATACGGAGATGATGCAGGAAATTAGTGAGATCCACGCCGCGATCCAGCCGGTGGAAACACTTTTTGTGGTGGATAGCATGACCGGCCAGGATGCCGCCAATACGGCGCGGGTATTCAATGAGGTCTTGCCCTTAACTGGAGTAGTGCTGACCAAGGCAGATGGTGATGCGCGCGGTGGTGCGGCCTTGTCTGTACGCAGCATCACTGGAGTACCGATCAAATTCATCGGCGTTGGTGAGAAAACCGGGGCACTGGAGCCTTTCCATCCGGATCGGATCGCCTCCCGTATTCTGGGGATGGGAGATGTGGTATCGCTGGTGGAGGAGGCCCAGCGGACTTTCGATCATGAAAAAGTGGAAAAACTCAACCGAAAGATCAAGAAAGGCCAGGGATTCGATCTCAATGACCTGCGCGATCAGCTGGAACAGATGAACAAGATGGGTGGTATTTCAGCCTTGCTGGACAAAATGCCGGGCATGGGCCAGGTGCCGGAAGCCCTGAAGTCCCGGGCATCCGATCGACAAACAGGTCAGATGGTGGCGATCATCAATTCCATGACCTTCCAGGAGCGCCGTTTCCCGGCCATCATCAAAGGCTCGCGCAAGCGCCGGGTCGCGCAAGGGTCTGGCGCTCAAGTCCAGGATGTCAATCGTCTCCTCAAACAACACCAACAAATGAGCAAGGCAATGAAGAAATTCTCCAAGGGTGGAATGAAGAAAATGATGAGAGCGATGAAGAGTGGTTTCCCCGGTGGCCTGCCTTTCTGAACAAGCGTTCTTTACCGGTCAGGCCAATGCTATGTTTTAAGGTTGGCGGACCGGATTCACCCGGGGTGGGTATTTCCCCAGCGACATTGGCAGGGTGATTTTGTTTCTCGGTTTGAATAAACGATGTATTTTCATCACGGTTCACGTACAATAACCCGTTCACTGCGAAGTAGCTTCGGGTATTTTGCATGGAAACTATTTATTGCAAAGGGTTTGGATAAATCTATGGTTACGATTCGACTGTCCCGGGCTGGGGCAAAAAAACGGCCTTTTTATCATGTTGTTGTCACCGATTCCCGCCGTCGGCGTGATTCCGGTCATATCGAGCGGCTGGGTTATTTCAATCCGGTGGCCAGGGGCCAGGAGGTTCGCCTGTCTCTTAATACGGATCGGATCGAGCACTGGATTACCCAGGGCGCCTCGCTGAGCGAGCGGACTTCAAAACTCCTGAAGGAAGCACGTAAAACGATAGTGGTTACCGGCTAAGCTCAGATTCAGGCAATGCAGCAGCAAGTCGGCGTGGGGCGAATTGGTGGAGCCTATGGGGTTCATGGCTGGGTTAAGGTATTTAGCAGCACCGAACCCCCAACGGCTTTGCTCGATTGGCAACCTTGGCTATTGCTCCAAAACGGAGCATGGTCCTCATTTGAGGTGGCCGAGGGAAAGCCGCACGGCAAGGGGCTGATTGCCCGGTTGCAGGGAGTCGAGGATCGGGAGCGGGCGGCGCTGTTGGTCAACGCCGAGATTGCCGTGACGCGTAACCACTTGCCTGCTTTGACCGGGGATGAGTATTACTGGATCGATTTGATCGGGCTTCGGGTCAGGACAATCGAAGGGCGTGAACTCGGGCGTGTTGACCATCTGTTTGAAACCGGCGCGAATGATGTCTTGGTGGTTCAGGGTGACAAGGAGCGGTTGATTCCATTTGTGCGTCCTGAAGTCGTGAGGACGATCGATCTGATTGACGGCTATCTGCTGGTTGATTGGGACCCGGATTTTTAGTGCGTATCGATGTGGTTGGCCTGTTTCCCGAGCGCATACTGGCGGTGGGGGAATATGGTGTGATTGGGCGCGCGGTCAAACAGGGCGTGCTTGTGCTCCAGGGATGGAATCCGCGGGATTATGCAACGGATCGCCATCGCACCGTGGATGACCGTCCCTATGGGGGTGGACCGGGAATGCTCATGATGGTCGGCCCTCTACAGCAAGCGATCAGGGTGGCCAGAGCAGAGAATTCGGGCCGGGTCGTCTATCTCAGTCCCCAGGGTAGGCGTCTGGATCAGACTGCAGTTAAGCGCTTCGCTGAAGGCGGGAATCTGGTGCTGGTGGCGGGGCGCTATGAAGGTGTGGATGAGCGGTTAATCGCCTTGGAAGTCGATGAAGAATGTTCTATCGGCGATTATGTGCTCAGTGGGGGTGAATTAGCAGCCATGGTTTTGATCGATGCGGTTGCGCGCCTACTACCGGGCACTTTGGGCGCTGCGGAATCCGCCCGGCAGGATTCCTTTATGGATGGGTTGCTGGATTGTCCGCACTATACGCGCCCTGAAGAGATTGATGGCTTGCGAGTACCGGGTGTCCTGTGTTCCGGGGATCATGGGAAAATTACCCGCTGGCGACTTAAGCAGGCACTGGGCAGAACTTTTGAACGCCGGTCGGATTGGTTGAAGAAGCGCGGGTTAAACGCAGAGGAAGAGTTGTTACTGGAAGAATACCTTCGGGAACGACAGCAGGAACCGGAAGTCTGATCGTTCCTGTTTCGATGGATATTTTACCGGGATTGGTATGATCTAAATTAATTTGAATTTGAGTCCCATGAGAGGTTGAAAAATGAGTGAAATTATCAGGGCGTTGGAAGCCGCGCAAATGAAGCAGGATATACCCGTTTTCGCGCCGGGTGATCAGGTGGTCGTCCAGGTCCGGGTCAAGGAAGGCGAGCGTGAGCGTTTACAGGCTTTTGAAGGCGTGGTCATTGCCAAACGTAACCGGGGCCTGAATTCCGCGTTTACTGTGCGTAAAATATCCCATGGGGAAGGAGTCGAGCGCGTTTTTCAGACTCACAGCCCCAGTGTGGCAAGCATCACGGTAAAACGTCGAGGTGCCGTTCGTAGAGCGAAACTCTACTATTTGCGCGAACGTACAGGTAAGGCTGCCCGCATCAAGGAAAAGCTTTGATTTCCAGGTATTAAACGGGTCAGGATGATAGAGGAAACACAACAACGGATAGGGTGCATCCTTTTTCATCCCATTTTTCCAGGCTATCGGGCCGGCAAAGGAATACGAGCCAAAAGATTTCTGAAATGGATGGAGTTAGCCGTGCTGTGCTGCGATGGCAGGCCAAAAAAAATTTCCCGACTCCGCGGATGACCGCGCGGCCAGGGCTTGCCGCTATTTTGTTGGCGGGGCTGGTATGTCTTTCGCTGAACAGTTGGGTAGCCTTAGCTGATCGGTCCCCATCCCTTCTTCATCCCGAACCGGGTATGGCGGTCACGCAAGTTGCAGGTATCGCCAAAGCAGGGGCCTCTCATCTTGCTCTTCGCCTGATTCAATCCCAACAGCCTCCATTTGTCGGTCATTCCCGTTCATGGAGCAACTGGGAGCGTCTGCGGATGCAGGTACTTTCCGCGCACGGCGCATGGCAGGCCATTCGTCATCAAGTTAATCAACTTCCCGCGAACCTGCCACCCAAGATCAGGGCACAATTCCTGCGCTATGGTGTTCGTGCTGACCTTGCTCTGCTGGACGGACGTGCAGCCAGGTCGTTGCTCACCGAGTTGATATGGAACGGCCAATCCGCACCTCCGGGGCTACAATTGCGGCATTTGCGCCGCTTGTTGATCGAATCGTATCTGGATGCGGGGTGGCTCGATGACGCCCGTCTGGCTGCGCAGAACTACACGCTTGACTATACGCCGCGAACGCGGGTCGAACGAATGGTTCTGGCACAAGCCTGGATACAGGTGCATGAGCCGCATCACGCTCTGATGCTGCTGTCTCCTGACCGGCACAGTGCGGCCTACTGGTTGTATCTTCTGGCTGCATTCCGGTCCCATCGATGGAGCGCTGCGGTGGTGATCGACAAAGCCAGCACTGCTTTAAAAAATAAACGATTACCCTTGATTGAGGCAAGCCGTTTGTGGGGCGTCATTTTCATTACCGCTAAAGCGGGTCATGCTCGCACCCTTGAGGTTTCCGCCCTGGAGCATTTCCTTGCACTTGCCCCGCATCTTCCGCTCTCGCCTCTCTTGCCATTTAATGGGGATACGTTATGGCAGGCTTACCAGCGGCTCGCGCTGACCTTTGGTCATCATCAGGGGTTACTGATCGGTAACGATGCAGCCTGGGAAAAGGCCGTTAAACGGGCCGGGAAAAAGGGTGAGATTACCCTCGCTCGTGCCATCAATGCTTTTCTTGCCCCGAAGGGCCGCTCGGAGCAGGCCCGGGCGCTGGGATACCATTGGCTATCCTTATCCCTGATTAAACAGGGGCAAGGACAGGGACAGCAATTGCTTATGCGGCTTTTCCTGTATGCCCCCAAAGATTTTCCCAGACCAGGTCAGATTCCAGTGGCCATTCGCCTGGCGCTGGCCGATGATGCTGTGAATCGGGAAGATTTTACTTTGGCGGCAAAGTTGATGCAGGCGGTGGGCCGGCTGCCACCTGGTGAGAATCCCTATCTTTGGTCCTTGCGGGTTGCCCGGGTTCTGATTCTGGGAGGCCATCTCCAGAAAGGTACCCAACAGCTCAAAGCACTGATTGCGCGACAGTCCGGGTTCACCAGCCCGCAAGCCGATCAGCTCATGCAGGTGCTGTTTGACCTGCAATCCATCCATCGAAATCGGGTGGCCCTACAGCTTTTCAGTCAGCTTTATCCGAAACTGGTTCATCCACTGAAGCGCCGCGAAGTGCTGTTTTGGGAGGCTGAGTCTTATCAGGCGATCGGCAAACCGTTGCAGGCAGCGAGATTCTATCTGTTATCGGCCGCCCTGATCCCTGCGGCGGCTTATGATCCCTGGGCGGTATCGGCTCGCTATAACGCTGCCTTGGCGCTCGCTAAGGCGGGTTTCATTGAGGATGCGCGCCGGGTTCTGCGTGATCTGCTCTCCCACGTGAGAGATCCCCGGCACATTAAGGCGCTGAAGAAAAAGCTGGCTAATCTGGAGCGGGTTCCGACTACCCGCATGGCCCTGCAGAGCCCTGCCGGTAAAAGTTGAGATTTTTATTGTTGAGGCGGCATTTATAGGGATAATGGGTTTCAGAGTGCTTGAAAAATGGCTGCGAGGCCACACATTCTCTTGAGCTTCTTTGCACACATTAAACCCTTTGATACGAGACGAACACACATCAACCCGAGGAGAATCATGGACCAGCACAAGGAAACCCTGCAATTTCAAGCCGAGGTCAATCAGCTACTCAAGTTGATGATCCATTCGCTGTATTCGAACAAGGAGATTTTTCTGCGCGAACTGATTTCCAACGCTTCCGATGCCGGTGACAAACTGCGCTTTGAAGCCTTGACCGATGATGCCCTGTATGAAGGAGACAGCGATCTCGCCGTTGATATCGAATACGATACGGAGGCCGGCACGATCACCGTGCGGGATAATGGTAATGGCATGACCCGTGACGAAGTGATTACCAATATCGGCACTATTGCTAAATCCGGCACTCACGAGTTCCTGGAGCGGATCGCTGACGATCAGGCTAAGGATGCCAGGCTTATCGGCCAGTTTGGCGTTGGATTTTACTCAGCTTTCATTGTTGCAGACCGGGTAACATTAACCACCCGCCGTGCGGGCATGGGTAAAGAACATGGGGTATGCTGGGAATCCGATGGCAGCGGTTCCTACACTCTGGAAACCGTGGAAAAGGTAGGCCGTGGCACTGAGATCGTTTTGCATCTCCGTGAAGAGGAGCGTAGTGATCTGCTCAATGACTGGCATCTGCGCTCGATCATCCACAAATACTCCGATCATATTCCCTTACCGATTAAAATGCGCAAGCGCGATGAAAAGGGTGAGCCGACCGATGAATGGGAGACGATCAATAAGGCTTCCGCTTTTTGGCAGCGACCCAAATCCGAGATCAGTGACGAGGAATACTGCGAGTTCTATCAATATATTGCCCATGACGTCAATGATCCGCTGGCCTGGACGCATAACCGGGTGGAAGGTAAGCTGGAATATACTGCCCTGCTTTATGCTCCTTCCAAGGCATCACTCGATCTCTGGGATCGGGATCAACCCTATGGCATCAAGCTCTATGTACGGCGGGTTTTCATCATGGATGATGCCGAGCAATTGATGCCCCGCTATCTGCGTTTTGTGCGCGGAGTGATCGATTCCAACGATCTGCCGCTGAACGTGTCGCGGGAGATTCTGCAAAACAACCACATCATCGACCAGATCCGCGCCGGTTCAGTGAAGAAAGTGCTGGGCCTGCTTGAGGATATCGCCACCAGGGATACAGAGAAATATCAGCAATTCTGGGATGAATTCGGGCGGGTGATAAAAGAAGGGCCGGGCGAGGATTATGCTAACCGTGAGCAGATTGCCCGTTTGCTGCGTTTTGCCAGCACACAGACAGATACGGAAACCCGGAATGTCTCACTGGCTGATTACGTTGGCCGCATGAAGGAAGGCCAGGATAAGATCTACATCATCACTGCCGATTCTTTCCTGGCCGCCAAGCACAGTCCGCATCTGGAAATCTTTCGCAAGAAGGGTATCGAGGTACTGTTGATGAGTGATCGGGTAGATGAGTGGTTGATGAGCCATCTCACCGAATTTGAGGGTAAATCACTGGTTTCCGTGGCTAAGGGTGATCTCGATCTAGGCAAGATCGAGTCTGATGAAGAGCGTCAGCAGCAGCAGGAAACAGAGAAAGATGCCAAGGATCTGATGGAGAAAATCCAGCACGTGCTGGGTGATCGGGTTGAGGCGGTACGGGTTTCCCATCGGCTGACCCAGTCTCCGGCTTGCATCGTTCTCAAAGCACACGAGATGGCTTTGTATCTACAACAGATGCTCAAGCAGGCAGGTCAGGAAGTACCTACCACCAAGCCGATATTGGAAATCAATCCACACCATCCGATCCTCCATCATCTGGAGCAGGAAAACGATGACCAACGGATAACTGAATGGGCAGAGCTGTTACTCGATCAATCCATCCTGGCCGAAGGTGGCCAGCTCGAAGATCCGGCCGGTTTCGTGCGTCATCTCAACGATCTGATGCTGGCGTTGACCAAAAAATCCTGATCGGTACGCCGGGCGGCGCCTTGTCTGAGAGGGGATGAATATCCACTTGCAAGGCGCTGCTGGCGGCCAGCAGGTGATCGCATGGGTGTTCTGAGCCATATTATCGGCAGAGCCGCAGGTAAGGGTGCGAGCTTATGCCCGGTTGCTTTCCGGTCGGCCTGACGCGGTATACTTTTATTCAATACGATTTCGCATCGGGAACGACAATGCACAGCAAGAGAGATTTGAACCGCCACCGCATCATCGCCGCCGCGGACGAATTATTCTATCAGCAGGGCTACCAGCACACCTCGTTTAATGACATTGCCCGCCAGGCGGAGATGTCACGGGGTAATTTCTATTATTACTTCAAATCCAAAGACGACATTCTGCTCTCGGTGATCAAGCGCCGCCGTGCGCAGGTATCCCGTATGCTGGAGGAGTGGACGCAGGCAGAGGCCGATCCCCGCGCCCGGCTGCATCGTTTCGCCCGTAGGTTGTGCGAGCAACGGGATCAACTGCTGCATTACGGCTGCCCTTTCGGTTCTATGGTCCTGGAGCTCGCCAAGAGTAAGCCCGCACTGATCCCGGCGGCACGGTCATTATTTGAAGTGTTTGAATCCTGGCTGATGGAGCAGTTGGCTGCTTTAGGTCACACCGATGATGCCCGGGGAATCGCCCGTCATCTGCTGGTGCTCACTCAGGGGGTGATTCTGGTTGGTAATGTCTTTGATGACCCGGCGCTGATCGAACGTGAAGTGGCTGCCATCGAAGCATTCATGGACTCGCTCTGAGGTACTTTTGCCTGGTCAGCTTCCTGTTGCCGCAGGGTCTTTTCGAGAATCTTCCGTACCTGGGTCATCTGCGTGCGATACCAGCCGATATGCCGCAGCCACAGAAAATGCAGCACCCTCACGTTAAGACCCTGTGGCTGCCAGGGCGTCAGTGTCGGATAGAAATCAAGCAGTTGCAGGCCGTGTTCTGGATAGCCGTGAGCACCCAGCAAGGCGGCCTCATAGAGGGCCGCGCCAGGCCGAGGCTGGGCAAGCAGTGCTTCCTTGAACAAATGTAATGCCCGTTCAGGGTGCTGTCGAACCAGGGCGAGCCGGCCTAGTAATCCCAGAAAATCCTGTTTCCAGGGTGCTTCCTTGCGTACACGGGGGTTGTTGAGCCCGGCTTCGATCAAGGCTTTTAACCGCACGGCGTTAAGCCCTGGGCATTGCCGGTTTTGATAGAAGCCGATGAAGCGCGAAATCGCATTGTAGGCCACCCGCCCGGTTTGCCGGGTGTGGGCGAGCGCTTCCCGGGACGCATCGAAACGATCCTGATTGATGCCACCGCTGCGACACAACGCAGACAGCAAGTTGAGCTGAATCATCACATTATCCGGGTAACGGCGCGCCATAGGTTCCAGTAATACGGCGGCGGTGCCCTCATGGCCTTGATGCATTTGCACCAAAGCCAAGGTTGTGACCGCCCGGGGCGATGTGGGATTGTGGTCATACCAGCTTTGAAACAGCTTGTCCGGTTGGCCCCACAGACCCGCGCGCAGGTCGGTCAGGCTAGCGAGCGAGCCGATCAATACCCCGGCTAGGGCTATGCGCGCCCACAGTTTAAGCCGGGCGGTATCGACGATCCACAGTGCCAGCGGCAACGGTAGCAAGATAGCGGCCAGGTAGCTTCGCTGCTCGAAATACATTTCCAGCGGGATGATCGTCGCAGTCAATAGCTGGCTCGCAAAATAAAATAAAATGGCAGCACTGAGAAAGGGAAAGCGCCGCCGCTTTAACCCGGCGAAAGCGAGCAGCAAGACGATGGCCATCGTCGCGGGTAGTGTCGTCCAGGGGTGCAGGATATTAGTGGAAAGCGGAAAGTTGTCGTGATAAAGCCCGGCGGTATAGGGTCGGGGGACAATAAGGCGCCAAAGATAATCGCTCAGTACCCGTGTCTGAGTGAGCAGGCGCTCGCCCGCGGTGAAAACCTGGCCCTTGTTATCAGCCTGGAGCATCCCGGTGAAATGGGTAGCAAACCAGATTGCGATTAAGATCAGCGGCAGATAGATAAAAATAGAGCGGAAAACCCACCAGCCGCGCGGGGGCCTGATGACGGCCAGCGTCGAGGCGAGGGGGTCGTTTAACAGCGTGGCTTCAATGACTAATACCAGGAGCGGCAGCAGGGCACCATTTTCCTTTGACAAGGTGGCAAGCAGCCCGTACAGACCCAGACCGATGCCCATCCACAGATAGCCCTGGCCGGTTTGGCCTGCCACCCATCGCTGTCTGCCATACAAGTAGGCAATCAGTCCGGCCAGTACAAAAGTGGCGGCGAGCATCGCCATGCGTTGGACGATAAACAGCGTGGTCGAAACCCAAAAGGGATGCAGTAGCCAGATACCAGCGGCCAGCACAGCCGCCCAGGCGGCTTGTGCTGCGTCGACCCGGCGCGCGCGCAGTAACAACCATGACAGCCAGGCTAGCAAGGCGCCGTTTAGTAGATGGATGAGTACATTGGTGAGCTTGAACGGGTAAGGTGAGGCCGGCCAGTTGTTCGCGTCGATCAAGAAGCTGAGCAGCGCCACCGGGCGGCCAGTGGGACCAGCGATACCGCTTAACAGATAGGTTATGAGGCGGTTAAAGTGATTGATTGGCCCATATGCGCCAAGACTCGGCAGATTAGCCCAGTCATCGAACATGAAATTTCCGGACAGGCCGGGATGATAAACCACCCAGCCGCCGCCTAGCAGCGCCCACAAGGTGAGCCCTGCGAATAGCAGATGAAGATTGTGGCGGCTCATGGGTGGGTTGATGGCTTGTGCGCTGCCTTCCCAGTCAGTATTTCGATACGCGCCCGATTAGCCACTTCGCCCGCTTCAAGGCGCTTTTTGAGCGCGTGCAGGGTCAGATCGAGGCTGCCAAAATGGTTTAAGACGGAGAGTTGGATCAGCCCGGCGCGGGCATCGGCAAAGCGATCAAGCGCAATGTCAAGCTTGATGAGATTAATCCGATATTGCGGCGCGGCGGGTGCGAGCTTCAGATCTTCGAGCATCAGATCCCGGGCATGCAGTGGCTCGCGGCGCACGTTTAACACCCAGTTGGCATCAAGCCCGATCAAGGTCGCATTGTGCGGATTACGGGCAAGGGCTGCGTTGAATACTTGTTGCATGGCACTGATCGGAAAGGCGCACTCCCTGCTAAGCTCGCAATCGACCAACGCCCGCAGGGCTTGCAGGTCTTGCGCTGATGCCGGGCGGCGGGCCAGCTTGGCGTCCATATGCGCCCACCATTGTGGCTTGATCGAGTGATGCAGGCGGGCAGTCATGATCAATAGCGCCTGATCGGGCAGGATGCTGGCATGCGGCACCGCGGCGGCTTTTTCCAGCGCCCGCCGAGCGCTCTTTTGTAGTTTGGTGTCGTGTGGTTGAGTGATGACGAGCACGGCATACAGCCGCCCGAGGCCATAGGTGGCGCGTGGCGACCGGGGGTGCAGGGCGGCTGACATCACCGCGAAGCGCACGGGATTGGCCCAGATCTGTACGCGTAGAGCGAGGATCACGCCATAGAGTGCGATCAGTCCGATCACCAGCGCGCGGCGCGCTAATGGCAGATGTTTGACCGGGGGTTCAAGCAGCACGGTACCGAAAACAGCGAGTAACAGACCGAAATCCGGCAGATAATTGCGCTGCTCGAAGACCAGCTCAAGATCAAAAATGCTTGCAGTCATCAACTGACCACCGAGAAACCAAAGGATACCAAGGGCGAGCAGCGGGCGCTTTTTCCGCTGCCAAACCGCTAAACTGCCAAGTGCTACGAGGCCGATTGGGGCGGTCAGCGTGGTCAGCGGATGGAGCCAGCCGGTAGATAGTGGGTAATCGTCATGATAGAGGCTAAGAACATTTAAGTTAGGTGCCGGCGACCAATACAGATAATCCCAGATCACCCGTGGCTCGGTGAGCAGGCGCTCGACCATGGTGAAGGGGCGAGCAGAATGCTGGAAGCTCGCAAAAATGCCGGGCCACAGCCAGATCAGGCCGAGAAAACCGGGGACCACCAGCCCCAGCAGGTAGAAAATAAAAAGCCGCCGGTCGCGGGTGCCGGTGACTGATCGAAAATCAAACAATACCCATTCGAGGATAAGTAAATAGACCGCCAATAATGCCCCGTCTTCCTTGGCCAGTACCGCAAGCCCACCGCAAACGATCAAGGCAGTCCACAGCAAGCCTAATCCTGTTCGCCCGGCGAGCATTCGCCGCCGACCCCAGAGATAGAGCGCCACGCCGATCAATACAAAAGTAGCCGACAGGCTGGTCATGCGCTGCACGACATAGAGCACTGCGGTGAGGTTGATCGGCAGTAAGAGCCAGGCGGTGGTTATGGCCAGCGCGGTGCCGTAAATAAGCCCGTCATTCAACTTGGGGCGAAAGCGGCTGCGGTAGGTTGTTAATATCAAGGCGCTGACAATGAATACTCCAATGCCATTGAAGGCATGAAGCGCGATGTTTGTTACCTTCATCGAATAAGGCGCAGGGCCAAAGAAATATTCATTGAGCGCGAAAGTAACGAGGCTAAGCGGACGGTGCAGCGGCCCTGCGTCTGAGGAAAAGGCCGCCGCCATCAGCGTATGCTCATTCAAATGATGGATTGACAAGGCTGCGTTATTGACGATGTTGGCGTAGTCATCCAGGACAAAGCCGCCCTGCACCCCCGGCCAGTAGATCAGCACGGTGGCGCCGAGTGCGAGCAGCAAACCCAACAAAGACCAACGCAAGGCGTTCATGGTGTGTTCCCGATGCAAACCGCTAGTTTAGCGGGAAGACCCGCAGGATACAGCCAGGCGGCCTGATTGCAAAAGGGTTGGTGTGCCTTACCCCACCCGGTGGCGAGGTACGGGGTTTGGGAGCGATAAGCAATGGGTCGGGAGGTGGCGGGGTTAGTGATTTGCAAGACTCGGCCGATACGGTTTGTTGGTGCCTACCACAAAGCACCCGCCTGTTTGTGCAGTTCGTTGCTTTGGCCAGCGCAACACCCTTTAGCGGAATGGCTGCACTGGCGCAATGATCTTCAAGCGCCTATTGAGGGGTAATCGTATGACGACAGGCGTTAGGCAGATATTTATGGGGTATACCGTTGCTGCCGGGTGTTCCGCACGTCCATTGAAGGCTGCCACCCCCTGAAGTGGTGATCGGCGAAAGCTCCAAATTTTTCCCATCAAGGGCCTTATTGGCATGTTGCTTGCTGTTTGTACTGCTGAAAGTAGCCTGAATCAGGCCGCTGGCAACGCTGACTTGAGAGACATACCGTCCAACTATAGCGGCTGCTGCTGCGATACCCGCAGAGGTGTTATTGCCTGGAAGCTTACTGTTTTGCGTGTAATAAGTGCCCACCGCCGTTTTGGCCCCAGACATCAGGCTCAAGCCTTCAGTGACCTCGGCGCGGATGACATAGTTTTGATAGGTGGGGATGGCGATGGCGGCCAGGATGCCGATAATCGCAATCACGATCATCAGCTCGATGAGTGTGAAGCCACGAGAAGTTCTGGGCATAGGGCTCTCTGGTTGATTGCTTTGAGGTCTTCTCGCCTGCGCTGACTCACCTGGGTTGATCAGGGCAACGGCAAGGGCGACGATAAGTCAAAGGCAATAATTATGCCGGTTTGATTGCAGCTATAAAAAAGCCCCGCTTTAGCGGGGCCTTGGTAATCTGCCGCTTGATTGTTTTCAGCCTATTTAAGGGGCAATCGTATTGCGACAGGTGTTGGGCAGGTATTTATAGGGCAGCTTGGTGATACTCGATGTTCCACAGGCCCACTGAAGGCTACCACCCCCTGCGGCGGTATACGGCGAAAGCACCAGAACGCCCGTATCAATGGCCGCATTGGCGTGCTGCGGTGTCGCTTTACTAAAAGTAGCCGCAATCTTGCCTGTAGTACTAACCTTGACCTGAGAGACATACCGCCCGACTATAGAGGTGTCTTTTGCGAGACCCGCTATGGCGTTAGTGGTTGGCAGGCTACCGTTTTGCGCGTAATAAGTCGCAATCCCTGTTTCGGCTGCCGACATCAGGCTCAAGCCTTCAGTGACTTGCGCGCGGATGACATAGTTTTGATAAGCCGGGATAGCGATGGCGGCCAGGATGCCGATAATCGCAATCACGATCATCAATTCGATCAGCGTGAAGCCTTGTTGCAGTTGTTTTCTCATGAGAGGATTCCTTTAAGTGGATAGGGTTTAAGCCGTGCCGATCTGCACCGATCGGCTGGATTCAATCGTTCACATCAATAATAATGCAGGAATGATGCCAGATTTCGGATTCGTACAGGGTGCGGCAGGGGTTCAGCCTGTTTTTCAGCGGGTTGACCGCTGGAATCGGCCGGTGAGGCGAGAGATAAAGTAGCACAGATCGCGGGCGCACAGTCAGCAAGTGATAAAATTTGTCAGTTTGTGACGCAATTTGTCAGTCAATACCAAGTTTCTTGATCCGGTAGCGCAGTTGGCGAAAGCTCAGGCCGAGTAGGCGGGCGGCGGCTGTCTTGTTCCAGCGGGTCTGCTCCAGCGCGTGGCGGATTGCCTTGCGCTGCTGTGCGCTGATTTGGGTATCAAGCGGATGGGTATCATCAAGATCGTGTCCGGGTCCGCCCAGGTGGGCGGCCGTGGGCGGAGCGTGTGGCAGGCGCAGGTCAGCGGGCTGGATAACCTGGCCCGTACACAACGTAGCGGCGCGCTCAAGGATATTCTCAAGCTCGCGCACATTGCCGGGGAAAGGGTACTGGGCAAGCATTTTGAGTGCGGCCTCCCCGAGCCGGGGCGGTGGCTCGGGGAGGCGCTTGCGCATGGCGGTGAGCAGATGCTCTGCGAGCAGGGCCAAGTCCCCGATTCGCTCGCGTAGCGGAGGGGCGATGATTTCAATGACATTGAGACGATAGTAGAGGTCCTGGCGAAAGCGCCCGGCGGCGACTTCCGCGATGAGATCCTGATGGGTGGCGCTTAGAATACGCACATCAATGGAGTGCTCGATTGTGGCACCCACCGGCTTGATACGGCGCTCCTGGAGCGCACGCAAGAGCTTCACCTGCATCGGGTGGGGAAGGTCTGCGACTTCATCTAAAAACAAGGTGCCGCGATTGGCGGCCTGAAACAGGCCGGGCTTGTCGGCGGCGGCGCCGGTGAAACTGCCTTTGAGGTGGCCGAAGAATTCGTTTTCCATCAATTCAGCGGGGATTGCACCGCAGTTGACGGGGATAAATGGGCCGATGCGGCGCGGGCCAAGATCATGGATCTGGCGGGCGATCAACTCCTTGCCGGTACCGGATTCGCCACGAATGCAAACGGGCGCCTGGCTACGGGCGAGCTTTTCCACGGTGGCGCGGATCTCGGTCATGGCCTGCGATTGTCCCAGCAGGCGGTTGTGTCGGCGCTCTTTTCGGTGGTTGAGTGTGGGCACCAGGCTCGTGCGCAGGCCGACCTCAATGAGGGCGCGTAGATTTTCCAGATCCACTGGCTTGCTGATGAAGTCAAAGGCACCGGCTTTGAGCGCACTGATAGCGGTGTCCATGCTGCCATAGGCGGTGATGACTGCCACCGGCAAGCGCGGATGATAGCGCTGGATGTATTCGACTAAGGTAATACCCGAGCCATCGGGCAGGCGAAGATCGGTGAGGCAAAGATCAAAATCCCGGGTTTTTAGAAGCCCGCGCGCCTGCTTAAGGTCAGCTGCCGTAGTGGCAGCGTGGCCCATGCGGCTCAAGGTGATCTCCAGCAGTTCCCGAATAGCGGGTTCGTCGTCCACCACAAGGATTTGCGAAGGGCTCATGTGTCAGTTCCGGTTAGGGGTGCTTAGTATAGCCCTATTGGCTGGTGGCTTCGAGCCGGCTCGAAGCGCAGGCGGAAGCACGCGCCATCTTCCGGTAGGGAATGGTATTCAAGGCTCGCCTGGTTCAGCTCGGCGAGTTCACGGGCGATGTATAGGCCAAGCCCGGTGCCACTGGTGGCAGTGGTAAAAAATGGCTCAAACAGATGGGGCTGATGTTCGGGCGCGACGCCGGCGCCCCGGTCGGTGACATCAAGGCGGGTTGCATCGGCTTGCCTCAAGGCGCGGATGCGGATCTCTACCTGGCCATTGGTGTTGCGCCCATGCAAGCTCGCGTTAGCGCACAGCCCCGAGAGAATCTGCATGAGGTGACCTTCGTCGAAGTCGATGGGTAGCGGTGTGTCAGGCAGTATATGAAGAGCGCACTGGCCTTCATCCAGCTCCAGTTGCGCGCGCAGGGTGTCGATGTAAGTGGGCAGCCAGCGGGTAAGATCAATGCACCGCCGCTTGGGTGGCTCCTTGCGGGAGAGGCGCAGGATGTCTTCGATGATGGCATTTAGCCGGTCACTCTGCTGGCGGATGATAGTGGTAAGGCGCTGATCGGTAGGATCGATCCGGGCGGATTCGCCGAGTAGCTGGGCGGCATGGCTGATGCCGGTGAGGGGGTTACGGATTTCGTGGGCGATGCTGGCGGTGAGGCGCCCTAGTGCTGCCAGCTTGGTAAGCTGGATTTGTGCGGTCACTTCAGCCTGGTCTTCAAGGGTGATCAGAACGGCCCGCCGGTCTGCACCTAACGGGCTGAAATGCACCCGCAGACGATAGTGCGAAGAGGTGAGGATGCGGGTTTCAGTGGCCGGGTCATGGGTCCAGTCGTGGTAGTGACGGGCTAGCTCCGGCGCCAGCCGCGCCAGTGGTTGACCCGTATTGACGTGGGTTGCCAGCAGATCGCCCGCGCGCTGGTTCAGGAAACGGACTCGCTGATGGGCATCCACAACCAGCACACCACTGTCTAGCTGCTCGATGACGCGTTGGTTTAGCTCGGTGAGGTTAGCCAGATCGACACCCCGGTGTTCTGCCAGACGCTCACTTGCACGGGCGTGGCGAGCCAGATAGCTGGCGAGCAAGGCGGTGGCGAACAGTGCCAGGCCGAGCAATCCAGCGGGTGTGTAGCCCCGATCATCCTGGATACTGACGAGAAACAGGTAGATTTGCTCGAATAGCAACAGCAAGGAGGCCGCGGCTGCGGCAAACAGCGCAGCGATTCCCGGCATCAGGATGCCGACAGCCCCGACGATCGGGATCAATAGCACTGCAAGCCCGCTGTCGATGCCGCCGCTGGCGTAAAGCAGCAGCAAGACAACGAGAATATCGATTGTCGCCAGAGTGGCGACTTGCGTTGTGAAGTGTGGCCAGCGCTGATGGTTGGCGAGCAGGGCGAGCAGGGCGATGACGGCGTAGGCGATCAGGGTAACGGCGTAGAGACGCGGTGCACTCTGGCCAAGTTCCCGGGTCTGTATGCCGCCGAGCCAGACGGTGAGAAATAGCGCGACTACCAGCAGGCGATAGCCGTTGAATAGTTGCAGGGGTTTCCACGCTGCCGCTGTCCGCTGGCCGAGGGATGATCTAGTGGCGCTCATCCGCTCGCCGGTGTTCCTCACAGCAATAGTCGTACTTGCCCGCGTGCAGCGCTTCTGAGGCGGGCACATAGACGCCGCAGTGATGGCAGCGCACAGTCTCTGTAGACTTGAGGCGGGGTGATGTGGGTTTTCTGGCAGTTTTCCTGCGATAGAGTGGGTAGATGACCGCAGCGATAATCAGTAAGCCTAACAATTTGAACATATGAGCCTCGCAAGGTTTAAGTGAGGTGATCCACAGAGTGCGGGAATCAACAGTATAGCCATTGGAGTTTGCGCCCTAACTGAACTCTGACTTGTTCCAGACAAGCCTTCAATCAGCCTTTTGCTTTCGCGTTTCACAGCGGACAGTTTCACGCAGCGGCCTGAACCGTTGCGCCAGAGCTGTCCGCTCCGCGCGGGTTGTCATCTGCTACCCTCCCGGCAGCAGCAAGAACATTGATCGCAGCATTGTGATCCCTGTCCATTGTCAGTCCGCAGTCACACGACATCACGCGCTCTGACAGCGGCATATCATGGAGTTGTCCACAGGCTGAACATGTTTTCGTGGTGGGCTCCCACCTTGAAACCTGTACCACTTCTTTTCCGTACCATGCCGCTTTGTATTCGAGCTGGCGTTTCAACTCAAACATACCGGCATCGGCAACGGCTTTTGACAGGCAACGGTTCTTCATCATCCCGGACACGTTAAGATCCTCGATACCGATGAAGTCAAATTCTCTGACAAGCCTTGTCGTGAGCTTATGCAGGAAATCCTTTCGGCTATCGGTGATCTTCGCGTGAATCCGGGCGACTTTAACGCGTTGCCTGTGCCAGCGGTTGCTGCCTCTCTTCTTCCGGGACAAGTGCTTCTGTGCCGTTCTCAGCCTGGCGGCATATTGGCGCGTGTACTTAGGTGCGCCACTGTGCCAGCCGTCACTGGATACGATCACATCCTTGATCCCTATATCAATACCTGCCGCTTTCTTTGTTTTCGGCAACGGTAGTATTAATTCTTCCACGCTCATACTTACAAAATAGCGCCCGGCACTATCGAGCGAGACAGTTACCATCTTTGGCTTTCCTTTCGGAATCCTGCTCCATTTCACGTCAATCTCGCCGAGTCCTGTTATCTTCAACAAACCACCGGCCTTGAACATTCTATCTATCTGGCGCTGATCCATCTGGTAGCGGATAGACTGCGCGTTGTCTTTCTTTTTGAAGGTTGGGAACTTCGCCCTGCCTAAAAAGAAGTTGCTGTATGCGGTATCCATATCTCGAAGTTTCTGCCCCGGTACGGTAGCCGGGCAATCCTTGAGCCAACCGTACCGGGAAGTCTTTTTAAGCCGGGTAATCAGCCTGCTTACACCGACGCTGTTCAGTGATTCGCCGCGGCGCTTGCAGGCTTTCCGACGCATAGACAGTGCGAAGTTCCAAACGAACCGTGCATGGCCGAACGCAATAGCGAGCTGGTGTTTCTGCTCTGCCGTTGGAATTATCCGGTACTTGTAGGCTCGCTGTGTCATGGGTATACTGTAAACCATGACACAGAAATACACAACCGTTAGATTGCTCACCAGTTCGTACCGTTTGCTTAAAATCGAAGCAGCGAAACGCGGTATTGCCATGTCCACATTGCTGGATCAGGCTGTAAAGCACGAAATCAAAACCGGGCGCAAAACCAATTAATTGCCCTCGCGCCCTCTGCTCCGCAAGCTACGCAACCGGGCTGGGGGGGGGGTCGTCGGCTTCCCTGCCTCCTTCGATACATAAGGTGAATGTATATGAATCTCCATGAATATCAGGCCAAAGCGCTGTTTTCAAAGTACGGCATTCCGGTCCCGGAAGGGGGTGTGGCGCACACACCGGAGCAGGCAAGACAGACTGCGGCACAGTTAGGCGGCACCCAGTGGATGGTCAAGGCACAGGTGCAGGCCGGTGGGCGCGGCAAAGCCGGTGGCGTGTTGCAGGTTACCGGACTGGCGGCGGTGCATGAGGCCGCCTTGCACTTGCTGGGTGGGCGGCTGGTGACTGCGCAAACGGGATCAGCGGGCTTGCCGGTTAATGCTGTTCTCATCGAACGGCCAACGAAGGTGGCGCAAGAGCTGTATTTGAGCCTCCTGGTCGATCGCCTGCACCGCCGGGTGGCTATTATCGCTTCTGCTGCCGGCGGGATGGCAATCGAGGAAATCGCAGCGCAAGAGCCGCAGCGAATGCTGACCGAACAGGTGCATCCCGTGACGGGGCTGCAACCCTGGCAAGGCCGGCGGCTTGCTTTCCAGCTGGGTCTGGAAGGTGCGCAGGTGGCGGAATTCATGCATCTGGCGCTGGCGCTTTATCGGCTGTTCCTGGAGACCGATGCGACACTGATCGAAATCAATCCGTTGGCACTGACCCATGAGGGCCATTTGCTGGCGCTCGATGCCAAGCTCAATCTCGATGATAACGCGATCTACCGGCACGCTGATCTGGCCGCTCTGCGCGATGACTCCCAAGAAGACCCGCGCGAAGTCAGGGCGCGTGGCCATCATCTTAATTATATTCCGCTGGAGGGTGATATCGGCTGCATGGTCAACGGTGCAGGCCTGGCGATGGCGACTATGGATCTGATTCAGCTATGCGGCGGGCGGCCCGCTAATTTCCTCGACGTTGGCGGAGGCACCACGGCTAAACGGGTAGCCGAAGCCTTCAAGCTGATTCTTGCAGACGCGCAGGTCAAGGCGGTGTTGGTGAATATTTTTGGCGGTATCGTGCGGTGCGACTTGATCGCCGAGGGCATTCTCCAGGCCGTCTGTGAGGTAGACCCTGGCATCCCGCTGGTGGTGCGCCTGGAGGGGACCAATGCCCGCGAGGGACTTTCGTTGCTGGCGCATTCAGAGGCCGCGATCGAGCCGGTGGCTGGATTGGCTGAGGCGGCGCGGCGAGTTGTGCAGCGAGCAGGAGAAAGCGCATGAGTATATTAATCGACAGGGAGACCCGGGTCATTTGCCAGGGATTTACCGGCAAGCAGGGAACCTTTCACTCTGACCAGGCGCTCGCTTACGGCACCCGGTTGGTTGGTGGCGTCACGCCGGGCAAGGGCGGGCAGACGCATCTTGGCCTACCAGTGTTTGACACTGTGGCTGATGCCGCGATCACGACCGGGGCTGAGGCGACCGTAGTCTATGTGCCGCCATCCTTTGCTGCCGATGCTATTTTGGAGGCCGCCGCTGCCGGTCTTCGCTTGATCGTGTGTATCACGGAGGGTATCCCGACGCTGGATATGCTGCGGGTGCGCGAGGTGCTGACCGATTATCCTGATACCCGCCTGATTGGCCCGAATTGCCCTGGAGTGATTACGCCGGGGCAATGCAAGATCGGTATTATGCCCGGTTATATCCACCACCCCGGACAGGTGGGTATCGTGTCGCGTTCCGGAACATTGACTTATGAAGCTGTCTGGCAAACGACCCAGGAAGGGCTGGGGCAATCGACCTGTGTCGGGATTGGTGGTGACCCGATTCAAGGCATGGATTTCGTCGATTGCCTGGCCCTGTTTAATGCCGATCCACAAACCTGTGGCATCATCCTGGTCGGGGAAATCGGCGGGCAGGCGGAGGAAGTGGCCGCGGCTTATATTGATGCGCAGGTCAGCAAGCCTGTCGTGGCTTATATCGCCGGGGTCACGGCGCCATCGGGCAAGCGTATGGGTCACGCCGGCGCGATCATCGCCGGCGGGCAGGGGGGCGCGCAGGATAAATTCGCAGCGCTGGAAGCAGCAGGAGTGCATATCGTGCGTTCCCCTGCTGATATGGGCCGGCGGATGCGTGAGTGTCTGCCGAAATGAGCAGGCCAACAAGCGCCGGTGTTTTACGCATTGCCCTGGCGCAATGCAACCCGCTGGATGGGGACATTAGGGGTAACACTGCAAAGATCATTGCGCTGGCCCAGGAAGCCCGGCAGCGGCTGAATGCCGGGATGGTAGTATTCCCCGAGCTGGTGTTGACCGGCTATCCACCGGAGGATCTGCTATTGCGATGCTCCTTTCTCGATCAGGCAGAAGCGGCACTGATCCAGCTGGCACAAGAATTGCCATCGATTCCTGTGATTGTCGGCGCGCCTTATCGTGATGCCGAGGGGTTGCGTAATGGTGCGCTGTGGTTCGAGAGGGGAGAGATTCGCGCCCGCTATGCCAAGCAGTATCTGCCGAATTACAGCGTATTTGATGAAAAACGCTATTTCATTCCAGGGCAGACCCCCTGTGTGGTGGATTTCGGCGGGCATCGGATAGGTTTACAGATATGTGAGGATCTCTGGTATCCGGCACCGGCGAGGGCGGCGCAGGAAGCGGGGGCAGAATTGTTGTTGGGCCTTAATGCCTCGCCGTTTCATCTGGGCCAATACGAAAGGCGGCTTGTGGTGTTGCGGGAGCGCATACGGGAAACCGGCCTGCCTATCGTTTATGTCAATCAGGTGGGCGGGCAGGACGAACTGGTGTTCGATGGTGTCTCCCTGGCGCTGGACGGCGCTGGTCAACTACTCACTCGCGCCCCTGCCTTTATGGAAGACCTGCGCCTTGTCGATCCATTCGCGGCTGTTCAACCGTGTTCACTGGCTCGATATCCCGAAGCGGAGGAGGCTATTTACCGGGCGCTGGTGCTGGGTGTGCACGATTATGTCCATAAAAATGGTTTTCCCGGTGTGGTGCTGGGATTGTCTGGCGGCGTCGATTCCGCCTTGACGCTGACGATCGCGGTGGATGCCCTGGGTGCAGATGATGTCCTCGCGGTACTGATGCCTTCACGTTACACCGCGGCCATGAGCCTCGAAGATGCGCGCGCCCAATGCGAAACCCTGGGTGTGCGGTATTTTGAATTTTCCATTGAGCTACCCTTTAAGGCATTTCTTGAGGTACTCGCCCCTGTATTGGGCGGTGCCGCACCGGATGTCACGGAGGAAAATTTACAGGCCCGCTGCCGGGGCATGCTGTTGATGGGAGTTTCCAACAAGACGGGCCGGATGGTATTGACTACGGGCAATAAGAGTGAGATGGCAGTCGGTTATGCCACTCTTTATGGCGATATGGCCGGGGGGTTTGCGCCACTCAAAGATGCACTGAAGACCTGGGTCTACCGGCTGGCACACTGGCGCAATACGCCAATACGGGTGATTCCCAAACGGGTATTGGAGCGGCCTCCTTCGGCTGAATTGGCGCCGGAACAGAAAGACTCGGATAGTCTGCCGCGCTATGACCTGCTCGATCCGATTCTGGAGCGATTTGTCGAGCGTGACTGGTCGGTGGATGAAATCATCGCCGGTGGGTTTCCGCGCCCGGTGGTGGAGCAAGTGGTGCGCATGGTATTGCACAATGAATATAAGCGTCGGCAGGCGCCACCGGGCGTGCGGATTTCAGCGCGCGCTTTTGGACGTGACCGGCGCTATCCGATCACTTCAGGTTATCATTGCGGCGGCTCCCGAATGCTGCGGCGCCTTGCGTCCTGCCAGGATTAACTTGTATCGTTGGCAGATGGATGACTATATCAAGAGAATTCTGACTGCCCGTGTCTATGATGTGGCCAGGGAAACGCCGCTGGAGCTTGCTCACAACCTTTCCAGCCGGCTAGGTAACCGGATTTTCCTCAAGCGCGAGGATTTGCAACCGGTTTTTTCCTTCAAGCTGCGTGGAGCCTATAACTGTATCGCCGCGCTGAACTCAGCCGAACGTGGCCGCGGTGTTATGACCGCTTCGGCCGGTAATCATGCCCAGGGTGTGGCGCTCTCGGCCTGTCGGTTGGGGATCCGCGCGATCATCGTCATGCCACGGACGACGCCGCCGATCAAGGTCGAGTCAGTGCGCCGGCTGGGTGCCAAGGTTGTGCTCGATGGAGATACTTTCGATGAAGCCTATAGCAGTGCGCTGAGGATGGCTAAGACCGAGGATCTGGTCTTCATTCATCCTTTCGATGATCCGCTGGTTATTGCCGGTCAGGGTACTATCGCCGTGGAATTATTGCGCCAGCATAACGATCCGATCGATGCGATATTCGTACCGGTAGGGGGTGGAGGGCTGATTGGCGGGATTGCCGCCTATATCAAGACGATTTCCCCACAAACCCGGGTGATTGGCGTGGAACCCGATGACGCACCCTCGATGCACGAAGCACTACGGCGCGGGCGGCGGGTGCGGCTGGGACAGGTCGGGATTTTTGCCGACGGAGTGGCGGTCAGGCAGGTGGGCAAGGAGCCTTTTCGATTGGCGCGTAAATATGTCGATGAGATATTGCTGGTCGATAACGATGCGATCTGCGCGGCCATCAAGGATATTTTTGATGATACTCGCGCCATCGTCGAGCCAGCCGGCGCGCTGGCAGTGGCCGGATTGAAGCGCTGGGTAACGCGCGAAGGCACGCAGGGAGTCGCGTTGGTGGCGATCAATAGTGGTGCCAATATAAATTTTGACCGTCTTCGCTATGTGGCGGAACGCGCCGAAATCGGTGAGCATCGTGAGGCGGTCTTTGCGGTCAGGATTCCGGAGCATCCAGGCAGTTTCAAACGCTTGTGCTGCACGCTTGGCAAACGCGCCATCACCGAGTTCAATTATCGTTACGCCGATCCGGAAACTGCGCATGTGTTTGTCGGCGTTGCTCTTGCAGGTGGTGATGAGGAACGCCAGGCGCTCCTCGGGCGGTTGACCGAAAAGGGTTATGAGGTGCTTGATCTGACCGACAACGAGATGGCCAAGCTGCATACCCGTTACCTGGTTGGCGGGCGTGCCCCGCCCAGCAATAATGAAATCGTCTATCGCTTTGAGTTTCCAGAGCGCCCCGGCGCATTACGCGAATTTTTGTCCCGCATGGTCGGTAGCTGGAATATCAGCCTGTTCCATTACCGTAATCACGGCATGGATTACGGCCGCGTGTTGGTCGGCATGCAGGTTCCCGCAGGTGACCACACTACTTTTTCCGAATTTCTGGAGCAGATGGGTTATCCCCACTGGGAAGAGACGGATAATCCAGCCTATCAACAGTTTCTGTCATGATGGCGGGCCATGAACCCACTTCCTGGCGCCAGGCTGCTTCATTACAGGCGGAGTCGATACCGGCGATAAAGCGCTCAACGAAGCGCAGACCTGCGGGTGGGGCGTCGTCGGCGAAGTATTTGAGACGAGTCTTACTGAGTGCATTGATGAGGGCCGTGCATTCCGGCAGGGTGGCCCCGATATCCTTGATTTACAGGTTTTCCAGCAGTGTGTGGATGATTGTTCCGGCCAGAAGTGATAGCACTGTCATGGCTGATTTTCCAGATCGAGAATAAACGTCCACTGCGCAGAAGTCACTGGCATAATCGACAAGCGAGCCCCTTTGTGCACCAGCGGCATGTCTCTTAAGCTCCGGATAGTGGCGTAATTCATTCAGGCTGATGAAGCGCTTGAGTTTGCGCACGAATTCGACATCCATCAGATACCAGCGGGGATTTTCCGGATTGCTTTTCGGGTCGTAATGATACGCTTTAGGGTCAAAGGCAGTGGAGTCCGGGCGCGCTCCGCTGGCGATACGCATCATTCCGGTGATTCCGGGTGGTTTGGCATTTGAATGATAGAAAAAAGCCAGATCACCCGGTTGCATCCGGTCACGGATGAAATTACGTGCCTGGTAATTACGAATGCCGTCCCACGGTTCGCGTCCAACACGTTCGAGATCGTCGATGCCAAAGGCAGCGGGTTCGGATTTCAGTAACCAGTATTGCATGGAGTCAGTGAGTCTGTGGGGCTGGATGATAGCAGGATAGGGCTGTGGGCCGCTAACAGCAGCTCAACGGCGCCTTAGGCGTGAATGGAAATAAAGGACCCGGGTCGGGGTGACGACTGCGTCTAGAGGAACATCCCAGAATCGGGTGCGCAAGGTATCGACTTCCTGTAGACCATGAGCCAACCCGACCAGCCAGGGTCGGCGAAGCCGTTTCCGTTGGCGCAATCCCGCCAGTGCACGATCATAAAAGCCTCCGCCCCTGCCCAGACGATGGCCATGCCGATCAAAGGCAACTAAGGGAATCAGGATCAGGTCGAGTTGGCGCACCGGACGAGCGGGGTGGGCAGGACCCGCCGGTTCAGGGATGTCGAAGTGGTTTTTAACGAGATGGCTGTTCCCGCCCCAGATTTTGAAGACCATGTGTGTGCGGGATTTGAGATGCGGCAGATAGATCCGCCGGCCTTGGCGGCGCGCTATCCCCAGCAGTTCACCAGGATCGATTTCGCCATCAGTTGCGAGATAGGCGGCGAGATGGCGGGTGCGTCGGAAAAAAGGTTCGCGTGCCAAGCGCCAGGTGAGGGTGTGGGCGGCTTGTTTCTGCTGCCCCGGAGGCAGGATTCGCCGTTGCTGGCGGAGCTGCTGGCGGAGCTTGTCTGGAGTTAGCTTTCGGGCAGGAGTTTTGGTGGTCAAGGTGTTGTAACTTGCGGGCTTCGGCTGGCGGAAGAAGATTTCGGGTAGAGATAGGAGGACACGCTCCGCAGATGCCGTGGCGATCATCGACCTTGAACCAGAGGTTCAAGTGGGTGCTTCGGCAGACGATGTAGGCTTTCCGCCAAGGCGGATGTGCACATGATCGCCTGCAAACCGGCTCCCGGGGTAAAGAATTAGGCTCAAGGGTATTACCCGATCACGCACGAACATCGCAGAGGTGTCCGTAGAAAACTATAGCATGCCCGGTTATGGTCTGGAAGCGGGAAAATGGTAAAATTAGGCTGAAACAGCGATATCGATACGTTCAATCAGCCCTCGCAGGCGTTCGGTGAATAGGCGATCATAGTCATGCGGGTTTTTTTCACGTTGCAGCAGTTCATGAGTGATATTGAGTGCCGCCATGACCGCGATACGCTCGATCCCGATGATACGCCCGTGGTCATGGATTTCACGCATGCGCTCATCCAGATAGCGGGCGGAGGAGATCAGAGCCTCCCGTTCGGCAGGTGGGTACATGATACGATATTCTTTATCAAGGATATGAACATCGATAGCTACATTTTCATTCATGAGGTGTCTTCCAGGGCTTTCAATTGCTGAAGCATGGTTTCTATGCGGGACTTGGAGTACTCGATCTTCTGCAACAAGGAACGTTGCTCAAGTTGCAGGTTTTGCAGTTGAGTGTACAGGTCATGGTTTTTCTGTTGCAGGTGGGTGCAGTGTTTCAGTAATGCGCCGATGCGCTGTTCCAGGTTGCATAATACCTGTTCTGAGGGATTTTCACGGTTCGGGGTTTCCATTGACTGGAATATAGGCTTGCCTTGGGCGTGAATCAACTCCTGCATGAGTGCGCAGGGTTTATGGCGGTGCTAGAATTCTTGTTGCAGATTGTTAAATCCCGGCTAGCCGACCGCGCAGCTGAGTTGGATTAAATGGGGCTTGAAGGAGTGGCATGACGGATAGAATGGATCGGACCTTGTCGGCGCGGGCTATTGTGATTGAGGTTAGCGCACCTCATGGCAAGCTCTGCCGCTTGATAGACCATACTGGAACCATACCGGAGTCAGGGATGAAAAGCTTGCTTGACGATCTGATTCGCCTGCGCCGGTTTGGGTGGGCGGGACATTCTTTGGCGGGGAGTCATACCATTCGCCTGGGAGAGCCGGAGTTTACGCATATCCAGCTCGGTGAGTCTTTATCGCTTGATCCTATTGCCCTATGAGGCCTGGGTCGAGGAATTTTGAATAATGAGCGGGGAAGCCTATCGCATCCTGGCTCATCAGTTGGGACGTTCCAGCATTGCATTGGATGTCTCTGAAATTCATGGGTTGTTTTGCGGTATGTTGGCAGTCGATATCGGTCTGCCTGCGGAGCAGTGTCTGCTTGAGATCCTTCCCGATAGAGGCCAGGAGGACGCCGATGACCTGACCGCCCGTCAGTTGCTGGAAGCATTGCTTCGCCAGACTCGCTCTGATCTCACGCAAGAAGGATTCGGGTTCCAGCTGTTGTTGCCGAAAGCAGATGTACCCTTTGATGTGTGCTTGCAGTCTCTCGCTCGGTGGTGCGAAGGCTTCTCCGGCGGATTGGGTCTGGCGGGCAGAGGCGCTGCTAAGGCCGAGGCGTTGCCGGAGGCTGTGCGTGAGTTCGTGATAGATGTGACCGAAATCGCGCGTGTCGAGGCGGCTGGCGTGGATGCAGAAACCGCGGAAACCGCCTTGCTGGAACTGATCGAGTACATTCGGATCGGAGTGTTGCTGGTTTATGAGGAATTGCGGTTTCCGATAAGGTTGGCCAAGGGAGTCTAGTAATGAAAACCAAGTGGTTGTCCGGGTGGCCATTTAATATTCAAGACATCATGGAAAGCAACCCTCTTGCCCGTTTGCTTATTACGGGCAAGCAGGCCCTGGATAGGGGCTCGCTTAAGGGTGTCGAGGTAGGAAGAAAATGATATGTATAGTGGGGCAGGGTTTTAATGGCAGAAGCTATGCGTTTTGATCTCCGGGAGTTGGCACGCCGCCGCCACCGCCTGCTGGAGCAAAGCGGTGATGGATCTATCGTTATTCTGCCCGCGGCGCCTGTGCGCCTGCGTAGTCGGGATGTGGAATATCCCTATCGTCAGGACAGCGATTTTCTCTATCTCACCGGCTTTCCCGAACCGGAAGCCATTGCCGTGCTGATTCCGGGGCGATCGCAAGGTGAATATATACTATTTTGCCGGGAACATGATCCGGAGAGGGAGACCTGGCATGGTCGCCGTGTGGGCCTGACCGGAGCAGTGGAACGCTATGGTGCGGATGACGCTTTTCCGATCACGGATCTAGACGAAATTCTGCCGGGGCTACTGGAAAACCGTACCCGGGTGTATTACAGCATGGGGAAGGATCATGAATTCGATCGCCATTTGATGGAGTGGATCAATCACTTGCGATCCCGCACCCGCTCGGGTCAGCAGACTCCACATGAGTTTATTGCCCTGGATTATCTACTCCATGAAATGCGCCTGTTCAAGTCGAAAGCCGAACTGGCGCTGATGACAAAAGCAGCAGCCATTTCCATCACCGGACACCAGCGCATGATGGCCCGCTGTCAGCCGGGCCTGCATGAATACCAGATGGAGGCTGAGTTTATGCATACGATCCGCTGGCATGGCGGCGAGCCGGCTTACCCCGGCATCGTCGGTGGTGGCGCAAACGGCTGTATCCTGCATTACGTGGATAATGATGAGTGCCTACGGGATGGGGAATTGCTGTTAATCGACGCGGGTGCTGAATATGCCGGTTACGCCAGCGACGTGACGCGCACCTTTCCAGTTAATGGCCGTTTTAGTGAGGCCCAGCGGGAAATCTATGAGCTGGTTTTGGAAGCCCAAACCGCCGCAATTGCCGAGGTCAAGCCGGGGAATTCCTGGGATGATCCGCATCAGGCGGCTATCGGAACGCTGACCCGTGGATTAGTCGAGTTGGGTTTACTGCAAGGTCAGCCAACCCGACTAATCCGGGATGGTGCCTACCGGCGTTTTTATATGCATCGCACCGGGCATTGGCTGGGTCTGGATGTGCATGATGTCGGTGAATATAGAATTGATGGCAAATGGCGCCAACTTGAATCCGGCATGGTGCTGACTATCGAGCCGGGCCTGTACCTCGCCGCAGCCGATGATATTCCAGAGCGCTTCCATAATATCGGTGTCCGGATCGAGGATGATGTGGCGGTGACTCGAACGGGGGGCAATGTATTGAGCGAGGGCGCACCGAAGAGCGTTGCAGAAATAGAATCACTGGTGGGTAGCGGTGTGTGAATGGCTATTAAAGGGGGCGTGATGGATGCTGGATATGACATTCTGATTGTTGGCGGGGGCTTGGTTGGTGGCACGTTGGCCGCCGCACTGGCTGGCTCTCCCTGGCGTGTCGGCGTGATCGAGGCCAAGCCCTACGGTACTCCCGATCAGCCCAGTTATGATGAGCGCAGTATTGCCTTGGCTTTTGAATCCAGGCGCATATTCGAGGCTATCGGCCTGTGGGGTAGCTTGGCCCAGGAAGCAGCCCCGATTATCCATATTCATGTCAGTGATCGGGGATTTTTTGGTACAGCGCATGTTGATGCCAGAGAGCAGGCTGTACCTGCGCTGGGTTATGTGGTACCCAATCGTGCTGTTGGCGCAGCGCTGATGCCTGCTCTTGAAGAGGCTGTGAACATCGATCTCATTGCCCCGGCGACAGTGGAGTCGGTGGAAAATCAGCCTGATCGGGCCAGGGTCAGCTTGCGTCAGGGCAAGACCCGGCGTGAACTGACCTGCCGGGTGGTTATCGCTGCAGATGGTACCTTCTCACCTTTGCGCAAACATCTAGGCATTCCTGCCCGTATCGAGGATTATGGGCAGACCGCTCTGATCGCCAATATTGATGTGGATCGCCCGCGTCCTGGTATTGCCTGGGAAAGATTCACTGACACGGGCCCGCTGGCACTGTTGCCATTGGGCGGCAAGCACTATTCGCTGGTGTGGACCCAGCGTACCGCCGATATCAAACAGACAATGTTGTGGTCCGATAAGGCTTTTCTGGAGGCATTGCAGAGCCGGTTCGGGTGGCGTCTGGGACGGTTCACGGCGGTGGGCAAACGCGCTGCTTACCCGCTGCTTTTAGTGCATGCGGCCATGGCATACTCCGGCAGAACCCTATTGATCGGCAATGCGTTACACAGTCTTCATCCGGTTGCCGGGCAGGGGTTCAATCTGGCCTTGCGGGATGTGGCGGCACTGATCGAGATTTTGCAGGATGCTACTGATCCGGGCGCAACGCCTGGATTGATGAAATACCAACGCCTGCGCCAGCAGGATACGCACCGAGTGATCGGGTTTACCGATAGACTGGCACGCCTATTTTCCCGCCAGGCGCCACTGCTGGGACATTTGCGCGGTGCCGGATTGCTGTTGGCGGACAGTTTGCCCCCCCTAAACCGCTTGCTGGCACAACAAAATATGGGGCTTCTGGGACAAAAAACCCATTTGGGCAGTGGTCAGCCCCCACAGTGGAAATGACCGTGATGGAGCATTACGACATCATCATTGCAGGCGGCGGCATGGTGGGTGCGACGCTCGCCGCTGCCCTTGCTCAGGCAGGCCGAACTGTAGCGGTGGTAGAAGCCCGTCTCCCGCCATCCTGGCAGGCTGACACACCCTACACGTTACGCGTATCGGCCATCAATCGCGCATCGCAACACCTGTTTGAGCAACTCGGCATATGGAATACCCTGCTGTCCCGGCATGCTAGCGCTTATCGGCGTATGGTGGTTTGGGATGCGAATAGTGTGGGTGAGATCACCTTTGATGCACTTGATCTGGGTGAGCCTGATCTCGGTCATATCATTGAGAACCAGGTCATTCAGCAAACTGTTCTGGAGCACCTGGGCGCACTCGACCGGGTTACCCTGCTGGCGCCTCATGCGGTGGAATCCATTAGTTTTGAACCAACCCATGTGCGGGTCAAGCTCGATGAGGGTTCCAGTTTGCGTGGTCGGTTGCTAATAGGTGCCGATGGCGCCCGTTCCCGGGTTCGTGAGCTGGCGGGTATTTGCCGGGTTTCGCGGCCTTATGCGCAAACTGCTCTCGTGACCACAGTCACGACACAAGCACCACACCAGGAAACTGCCTGGCAGCGGTTCCTGCCCACCGGCCCGTTAGCCTTCCTGCCTTTGAGCAATGGTCAGTCGTCAATTGTCTGGTCGACTATTCCAGCCGAGGCGGAACGCCTGCTGGCGCTAAATGATGTGGATTTTCTAAATGAGCTGATGCGGTCTTTTAATCGGCGCCTGGGTCATCTATCCGCCTGTGGTCCCCGGGCTACTTTTCCGTTGGTCGGCGGGCAGTCTTATCCTTATGTCAAGCCACGGTTGGCGCTGGTGGGTGACGCGGCACATACCATTCACCCACTTGCAGGCCAGGGTGTCAATCTCGGCCTGATGGATGTGGCTGCGTTGACCATGATACTGGCATCGACCCGGCGTGATCCGGGTTCCCTACTGGTTTTACGCCGTTATGAGCGTGCCCGGAGAGGAGAAAATGAACTGACCATGCGAACCATGGAGGGCTTGCGTGGTCTGTTTGGGTTGCGCTTGCCTCTTTGGCCTGAGTTGCGCGGGCAAGGTATGCGCTTAATCGGGCGGACACCTTCAGTTCAGCGCCTGTTGATGAGACAAGCGCTCGGCATTGCCGGAAGCCACCCGGATTTGGCATTACCTCCCCTGGATGCGCCGCGCTGAGATGGCCTGATTGGGCTACGGGAGATCAACCCGAAGAAAAGGCCATACGAGGTGACTTTTTGAGGGTTGAATTATTCCTAGTTGAGCTGTAACCATCGCCAATAGGTGTGGCACAGGATATGCAATCTGCCTCTTACAGAGAAAAGGGATCGATGTCCACAGGGTTGTCCGCATCGATAGGCCTGGGGATAAAGCACACGATGAGGATTTGTTTTCTGCTGCTGCCCCGATGACGTTTTTCAGTCTACGAAGCAAGGGCATCTTATAATCGGGCTAGAATCGGTGTTGAAGGGGAGTTGAACGATGGATATCACAATTTATGGATCAGGTTATGTGGGGCTGGTGACGGGCGCCTGTCTGGCTCAGGTGGGCAATCATGTATTGTGCGTGGATGTCGATGCCGACAAGATCCGGCGGCTACAGAAAGGGGAGATTCCAATTTACGAGCCTGGCCTCGATCATCTGGTGCATGAAAACCAGGCGGCTGGGCGTCTATATTTCACCACCGACGCGGCCCACGGTGTGGCGCATGGACTGTTTCAGTTTATTGCCGTGGGTACTCCTCCCGATGAGGGAGGTTCGGCTGACCTGCGCCATGTGATCGAGGTCGCCCGCACTCTCGCCGATCACATGGCAGATTATCGCATTATCGTCAACAAATCCACGGTACCGGTCGGCACTGCGGACAGAGTTCGGCAGGAAGTCCGGAAGCGGCTCGAACAACGTCAGATACAGCTTGAATACGATGTCGTCTCCAACCCGGAATTTCTTAAAGAAGGTGCAGCCATCAGCGATTTCATGAAGCCTGACCGGGTGATCGTGGGTACCGACAATCCTCGCACAGCTGAATTGATGCGCGCACTTTATGCGCCCTTTAATCGCAGCCATGATCGCGTGCTGGTGATGGATATCCGTTCGGCCGAGCTGACGAAATACGCAGCCAACGCGATGTTGGCCACCAAGATCAGCTTCATGAATGAGTTGGCCAATCTGGCCGAGCGCCTCGGTGCTGATATTGAATCCGTGCGTGTGGGCATGGGTTCAGATCCACGTATCGGTTACCACTTCATTTATCCCGGCTGCGGTTACGGAGGCTCCTGTTTTCCAAAGGACGTCAAGGCACTGGAACGGATGGCACAAGCGATCGATTATCAGGCTGAATTGTTACAGGCCGTGGAAAACGTGAATGATCGGCAGAAAGCAGTGTTATGCCAGAAGATCCGGCAACGGTTCGATGGACAACTGGCAGGGTTGACCCTTGCTTTATGGGGACTGGCCTTTAAGCCTAATACCGATGATATGCGCGAGGCACCCAGCCGGGTTCTGATGGAATCACTCTGGGATGCTGGAGTGCGGATACGCGCTTTCGATCCGGTGGCTATGGATGAATGTCGGCGGATTTATGGTGATCGCCCGGATCTTGAGTTTTGTAAGACCCCTGAGCAGGCCCTTGAAGGAAGTGATGCGCTGGTGATCATAACGGAATGGGAGATTTTCCGCAGCCCGGATTTTGCGACTATCAAAAAGTTACTGACCCAACCCGTCATCTTCGATGGCCGTAACCTGTATAACCCAAAGCTTATGGATGCCAATGACATTGAATATCATTCGATCGGTCGGCCATCATGGAATTGAGCTGACGATAGGAATTGAACCACGAGCCCGATAATGAACGGCCTCAATCAATGATTCCATAAATAGTGCAGTCATCCGACTCCTCGCGCCTTGTCTATACTTTTAATATGCCATATCAAGGAAAATAAGGGCATCTATAGGAGTACGATATGAGGAAAATTGATGCTTCATGTTGCGTTAGGAATTTAATGCGCCCAGTGTTCTAACTAAATTAATCCATAGGGCATGGAGAAGATAAAATATGTTAAATGCAATCATTATTGCTGTAATTGCAGCATCTGCAGTCTGGGTTTACCTTGATGCTACAAAAAATAAAATTGGTAAAACCACAAATGGGAAAGGCATATTTAATATGTCTGCTGGTGCGTGGAGTATAGTAGCATTACTCCTTTGGATAATTGGTTTTCCCGCTTACCTAATAAAGAGACGAGCATTAATTGAAAAAGCGAAAGAAAATCCTATAGAAATTAGTGGACGCAATAGAAAAATAGCTACTTTATCAATTGTAGGAGGCCTCTGGGTTCTTATTATGTTACTTAACGGCACAGCTCTTTCTGGCTTACCTGGTTGTGATAGCACAGAGACAAAGTCCCTTCTCGGTCAAATTATCAATTCTATGCCGCTTATTAAAGCATCAGGAGCACAATTTGTTTCTGTGAAAAATGTTACAGAGCAAGGTTTCAATAAACAAGCACAAATTCGTTCCTGTTCAGGAACGCTTGTCACAACTTCCGGCGAAAATAATCTTCAATACTCTGTAAAATGGAGAAACAAGAAAAAGGGCGAGTTTTATGTTGAGGCACAGATCACTCAATAAATACGCCTAAACAAATAGCCCCAGCTGGCAGTTTAAAGCGGTACTTGTTTTGTTTTCGCAAAAATATGCACCCCTTATTCCTGCCGCTGGGCTAGACGTTAGATGCTCTCTTAAAAGCCAAGCGATTTTAAAGAATTTTTCACCATCCCAGTTTGTATTGTTTTTAAACACTCCCCAAATAGTGAGCAGTTATTGCTTGCATGGGCTTTTTCCCTTTTGCAAGTAGCTTTTGATAAAAGGCTTTTACATGTTCATCCTTTTGGCTAGCGACTAGCGCAGGAAAAAATAACACTTCACGCATATATCGATTACCTGCTTTACTAATACGGCGAGGTTTGTTGGTAGACGCCCCTGATTCATGCGGTTTAGGATCCAGGCCTGCGTGAGCCACCCACTGCGGTCCAGTCATATCATCGGGTAAGCTGGCTAATTCGGCTAACAGGCGTGGACCGGTTTTCTTCGCGATGCCTGTAACAGACATTAACTGTTCGAGTTTTGGATTTAATAGCGGATCATTGATTACCATCTCCCATGCAGCCTGTTCCATAGTGTCAATCCGGCGCTGCAAGTGACGCATATTAACCGCAGTATCATTTTCTACTACACGACCGATAATACCTAAACGAGTAGCTGCTTTGTTGCGGTTTCTCTCCCTTGTAAGCTCTGTATTAAGTTGCACCACACGTCGAGTAATATGCTGTAGTTCTAGTATTTCCTCGCGTGGTGACTGCCAGACTTTAGATTCCATTCTCATGTTGTATTCTAAGATAGCATTGGCATCAAGAGCATCCGTTTTACCACGCTGCATCTGTGCAACAGCAAAGTTCTTGATGGCTCTCGGGTTCATAACAGACACCTCGATATTAGATGTTGCATGCAATGCCGGCGCAAATGGCAGTGAAAGTATTCCCCAATCCATAAATGAGTCTGAAGAGGGGGTGAGAGAGTCATCTGTCAGCCGGTTTTCGGAGTCCGTCCATGAATAGTTTTAAAGAGTATTTG
>VAOW01005616.1_pt1 | contig 41073 bp, 35 predicted proteins | sample 3393921 | NCBI WGS metagenome assembly VAOW01 (sample SAMN08290428, study PRJNA428436) | hydrothermal vent metagenome | isolation source: Deep-sea hydrothermal vent chimney | place: Indian Ocean: Southwest Indian Ridge | depth 2742 m m | reverse complement strand
GGCTGCTTTTTGTATTGCTGGTGCTTCTTGGCGGAGGTGGCCTGGTAGCTTACATTATCATGTGGATTGTGGTACCGGCCAAACCAATATCTTTCCAATACAACAAAGCTTCGGGTGCACAGGCAAATCCCGGGCCTGGCGGGGATCCCGGAGGAGATGCTGGCAATACAACTGCCGATTCGGGAAGGGCAGCTTCTCCGGTCCCATCCGCAAAAGCCCCTTCCGGTACCAGCCTCGTTGCCGGAATTATACTCATTATCGTGGGCGTACTCTTTCTCGCTAATCGTATGCTCCCGTGGTTTGAAATACGTGACTTCTGGCCGGTATTACTGATTGCAGGGGGCTTTTTAATTATTGATCCGAATATTTTAAAATCTAAAAACAGACAACAATGAAATTTAGAAATGTTTTTTGGGGACTGAGCCTCATCATTGTCGGCAGCCTACTGGTTGCCCGGAATCTGGGCGTTGTTGACTTCGACTGGTTTAATATTATCCGCCTGTGGCCATTGCTTTTTATCCTCTGGGGGTTATCGGTATTACCCATACGCAACACAATAAAAGTGAGCGTATTGGTCATTCTTCTCGGTGGCGCCACATGGTTTGTACTGGAATCGCCCAAATCGTTTGAACCCTGGGATGTCTTTTCCCAATTTAATTACAATGGTAATGATGCTTACAAAGAAGGCTTTAATGCGGGTAGTGCAACCGCTGATTTTCTTAAAAAGCAACAACATATCACCATCCCTTATGCCGACACAATCCAATATGCCCGGTTTGATCTGGATGCTGCTGCAGGGAAATTTACACTCAACGATACCAGCTCCTATTTGCTCTCTTTTTACCGGAAAGGAACATACGGGTCATATTATCAATATTCTGTAAGCCGGAATGACCATGATGTAACCATTAAATTTACTGAAGAAGAGAATAGATATGTTTTCTTTCACAACAATAATCATAAAGATGTTACAATCTCCTTAAATCCTTTACCGGTGTGGGATATCAGTCTGGATGCCGGCGCCAGTTCGGTCAACTACGACCTGAGCAAATTCAAAGTAAGGAAAGTCAGTTTGGATGGTGGGGCAGGTTCGTTTAAGATTACATTGGGCGACAAGTATCCCAATGTGAAAATCGATATTAATACCGGCGCCTCATCGCTTACGCTGAGAGTACCGGAAAACACAGGCTGCGACCTGGAGATCACCGCTGTTTTGTCCGGCAAACATTTGCCCGGATTCCAAAAAGTGAGTAACGGCCATTATCGGACGGAAAATTATGATACGGCCCAAAATAAAATTCATTTGAATGTAGATGCAGCAGTCTCCAGTTTCCGTATTATCCGTTATTAGACAACATTATCCCTGACCCGATCAGGTTCTCTATATCTTTCCTCAACTTCCCGGCCGTTGTGCCGGGTTTTTTTGTCTGGCAACGGTTTTATCTCTTTTTTTGATGTTCCTATATATCCCATAAATTCACACATTGTCAATCCACATTCCGCAGTTTTTCCTGCTCTTTTTTGGGCAATTTTGCAACCACGAGGTTGTACGAATCGTCAATCCACGATTTTACCAGATCGTTATCCAACGTACCATTTAGCAAAACGGTGTTCCACAGGCGTTTGTTCATGTGATATCCGGGGAGTACGGCAAGATAATGTTCCCGAAGCTCAAGGGCTTTTTCAGGATCGCATTTTAAATTGATGCTAAGCCTGCAATCAAGATTCACCAATACAAACATTTTATTCAGTACTTTAAAGACAAGGGTATCATTATCAAAAGGAAAACTTTCGCTTACCTGTGGCTTACCGAGGCAATAATGACGTATCTCTTCTGCATTCATAAACCGGGCTGATGGTTGTATTTGCAAACTTAATTAAATCTTGTTAAATAAAAACTTGACATTTTTTTAAATTCAATTACTTTTGCATCCGGAGATAAGGAAACCTGTAATGATATTTTGCTTTACTTATCTCTTTTTTTTACGTTAATACTCAGGGATTTAAAAATTTCATTATGGGACTTAAAGAAAAATCAATTGACCTGCGAAGGCGCATGCGAAATGCCTTAAAAGGGGGAGGAGACAAGGCCATACAAAAGCAAAAGGCCATTGGGAAACTAACTGCCCGTGAGCGTATTATTACTTTGCTCGATTCGAATACTTTTCATGAATACGATCTGTTTGTAGAACATGCCGCCAAGGATTTTGATATGGACAAGAAATATCTTCCTGGTGATGGGGTTATCACGGGAACAGGAACCATTTCCGGTCATCCCGTGTGTATTTATGCTCAGGATTTTACGGTAGCCGGCGGCTCACTCGGCTGGATGCATGCCAAAAAGATCACTAAAATCATGGATCATGCGCTGAAGCTGAAAGTGCCGCTGATTGGTATCAACGATTCGGGCGGTGCACGTATTCAGGAGGGGGTGAATTCACTCGCCGGATATGGTGAAATTTTCTATCGTAACACACTGGCCTCCGGGGTGATTCCTCAAATATCGGTGATTCTTGGTCCTTGTGCCGGTGGGGCCGTCTATTCTCCGGCACTGACCGACTTCGTTTTTGTGGTGGAAAATATTTCTAAAATGTTTATCACCGGCCCTGAAGTTATTAAAACTGTACTTGGTGAGGAAATTAGTATGGAAGCACTTGGCGGGGCTCGTGTACATTGCGAAATAACCGGTAATGCACACTTTTTTGCGAAGAGTGAAGAAGAGTGTTTCAACCAGATTAAAAGCCTGGTCAGTTACATTCCCTGGAACAACAACCGCAAAGCAGCTAAATATCCGAAAAAGAAGCCCAAAACAAAAAAATATAATATTGATAATATTATTCCTTCAGATGCACGCGAACCTTATGATGTTCGTGATGTAATTCGTTCGATTACGGATGACTCTGATTTTATGGAGGTTCAGGAATTGTTTGCCCAAAATATTGTTATCGGTTTTGGACGTATGGAAGGTGACACTGTTGGCTTTGTGGCTAATCAGCCCCTTGTGCTGGCCGGGGTGCTGGATGTGGATTCTTCCGATAAGGCAGCCCGTTTTATCCGCTACTGCGATGCTTTTAATATTCCTTTGGTTACGTTGGTTGACCTGCCGGGTTATCTTCCGGGTGTGGACCAGGAGCATGCGGGTGTTATCAGACATGGCGCGAAAATTTTGTATGCTTACTCCGAAGCTACGGTACCAAAGATTACGCTGATCATGCGAAAAGCTTATGGCGGTGGTTATATTGCCATGTGCTCACATCATTTGCGTGCAGATTTTGTTTTTGCATGGCCTACGGCTGAAATTGCCGTTATGGGACCCGAAGGTGCGGCTAACATTATTTTCCGTAAGGAAATTATGGCTTCCGAAAATCCGGAGAAATTTAGAAAACAGAAAGTGGACGAATACAAGGAGAAATTTGCCAACCCTTATGTGGCTGCAGCTTATGGTTATATTGATGCTGTTATAGAACCGGCCGAGACCAGAAAAATGATGATCAGGGCTTTGGCTATTTCGCAGGAAAAAGAGGTCTATCTGCCCAGGAAAAAACACGGAATCCCTCCATTCTAAAATCGAACCATTATGTCAGAAAATCAAAATAAAATACTGGATAACTTCACCATTGGGGGGATGTATTATAAAACTATCCTGACGGAAAAGTTCAAAAACAGAAAGCGATACGAAGAGCCTGATATTAATCTTATTAAGGCTTTTATCCCCGGAACGATTGTGGATATTAATGTGAAACAGGGGCAAAGGGTTACGGAAGGAGAGCCGTTGCTGTTGTTGGAAGCCATGAAAATGCGAAATATCATTGCTGCCCCCAGGGATGCTAAGATTAAAAAGTTGTGGGTAAAGAAAACCGATTTGGTTTTTAAAAATCAATTGCTTATCGAACTGTATTAAAGCCGGAACAAGTCGTTGGTTTTTTCAATGTATTGCAACAGTTCCTCTTTTCCCATGCCGGTAATGGCAGAAGTTATAATGTAGGGAGGAAGTTCTTTCCATTTTTGCAGAAGCGCTTTTTTGTATTCAGTCAGGTTTTTTTCTATATTTACTTTACTCAGCTTATCTGCTTTGGTAAAAGTAATTACAAAAGGTATCTGTGACATGGCCAGCCATTCCATGAATTCCGTATCATTTTTTTGTGGTTCGTGACGAAGATCTATCAACAGAAAAAGCGACATCAAATTCGACCGGGTGAGAATGTAATGACGAATCATTTTCTTCCATTTCTTTCGTTCGGTTTTTGAGCGTTTGGCATAACCGTAACCTGGCAAATCAACCAAATACCACTGCTTGTCAATTAAAAAATGGTTTATTGTAATGGTTTTTCCCGGGCTGCCGGAGACTTTTGCCAACTTACGTTTTCCGGTCAGCATGTTGGTCAGCAACGATTTGCCTACATTGGAGCGGCCAATGAATGCATACTCCGGTTTTTCCGGCTTTGGGCACTGGCTCTCCATAGTCGAGCTGGTAATAAATTCTGCTTCCCGGATTTCCATTTCTTTTTTAAATCAGCTATTGAGTGGTATCAGATGCCGTTCTTTTTTCTTGCCGTATATGTCGTTCAGCGTAACGAGAATGCCCGTCTCCTCAACATTGCCGAAGTGGTCATTCAGCGCTGTACCAAAAGTTTTCATGGTGGAAGAAAGACTCATGTAAGCATTGAAAAGTGGTGGAATATTTTCTCCGAGTTTCCTGACTTTCTGTATCAGAATTCGGTAGTTTTCATCATAATTGGCGCCACTAAAAATACTGTCCAGAATTTTAATATCTGTTTTAATAGGTAGCGGTTTACGTGGGCGGATTAAATTTTCCTTATCGGGAAAATACTTCTGCATAAAATAGAGAATCATATCCCTGCCAAAGGAATCGAAGTGTGGATACATGGTTATTTTTCCGAACAGGTATTTCACATCCTGATGCTTGACGGTAACAGCCCCGAGACCATCCCAAAGGTTATCGAGAGAAAACAGTCCCCGTCTCAGGTTATAAACCGGTTGATAATAAGGCTGTACAAAAGAACGTCCCAGCTCAATGGTATATGGAAGATATTTTTCAATAAAAGAGTTGTTGTATTTAAACAAACGCGATGTTGGAGAAAAGACCTCCCCGTTTGTAATTTTCATGTCTTTGCAGTGGATATAACGATAGCCGCCTACAATGGCCTGCTCGTCAGGGTCCCATACTATTAGTTGCCTAAAAGCTCCTTCTCCCCGGTCATATTCGTCGATGTCAACGGATTTTCCGGTTCCTCCTTTTGCATCCCGAAAAGTAACTTCGCGTAACCGGCCAATCTCCATCATAATGTGTGGCGCTTCCTCTGCGGTAAGGTCGTAAATTTCATTGCCTCCGCTATTGGTTTTCCTTAGGAAATTATTTTTGTTTAACTCGGAAACTAAAAGTTCTTTGTTTACCGGAAGAATTATTGTTTCCATTTTTTTCAGTTTATTGTTGCAAAGATACAATCAATCTGCTAAAAATTTTTGTTCCGGGTTGTCTTTTAGTAAATAGATGAAATCACGCATGCGGTCTGCCCATTCCAGCCGGGGGTGCCTATGGTCAAAAATTTTGTAAGAAATTGGTTTGCCAAATGTTATGGTAATGGTTTTATCCTTTTGTTTGTAAAACTCATCCACAAGATAGAGCATTTCTATGTTGCTTTTAATGTGTAGTAGTTTCCGAAGGTTGGCCAGATTGTAAAAAAAGTTTGTGTTTCGGCCACTGATGTGTGTGGGAATGACATCTCTTTTAAACCGTTTGGCTTTGGTGATAAAGGTGGGATGCCAGGTGAGGTCTTTTATAATGCCCTTTTTCTTCCTCGAAGCCAAACCTGCCGGAAAATAACAGATGATTTTGCCGGAAGCAAAAGTGTCGTTGATAATTTGAATGTTTTCTGTGTTTGAGCCGTGTTTGTTAATGGGGATGAAGAGCGGTTCTAAGTTGTTCACGTTCATGAGTATATCGTTGACCGGGAAAACGAGATCACTTCTTTTTTTTGCCACGGTCATCATCAGTGCCAGTCCGTCTAACCCGCCGAGAGGATGGTTGGAAGCCACGATGGCCTTGCCGGTATCGGGGATATTTTCCAGACCGATAACTTTTACCTTTGTGTTCATAAAAGTCAATGCTCCCTCAACAAAAGGAATGCCCTCGAGATGACCGTATTGCTTCAGAAACTCATTCAGTTCATCTTCATGAACAACCCGCCTCAGGTAGTTTATAATAAAACCGGGCAACCGTTTTCTTAATGTGGGGCTTTTACGCTCAATAACCCGTGCGACATCAATCATTTCAGCCTTGACAACCGATTCTTTTTCTTCCATATCCGCTGCTGTTTTATCAGAACAAAAATAGGGATTATTCTGTACTTTTCTGCCTTAAAACATTTCCGCTCCGGCTTGTCGATTTTCTTAAACCGGTTTATTAACAAAATACCGGATTTTACGTTGTTAATAAGTTTCCACGGACTTTCTGTAAAAATCTATCCTGGTGGTAATCAGTATAATACCATCTTTTAATAAAAGAAATCCCATTAAAAATGTAACATTTTTTTAACAATGTGGTAAAATGTGGTAGAAAATGTTAAAATGTGGTAAATATATAGTATATTTACGCCATAAAACTGTGTTTAATGCTCAATATTTTAGGAACATACGAAGCCAAAGTAGATGCCAAAGGAAGATTCATGTTCCCAGCGCCTTATAAAACCCAAATGGGTGATGGGGTGAAAAATGGCTTTGTGGTTAAGCGGAGTATTTTCAAAAAATGTCTTGAGCTTTTCCCTTTTGATCAGTGGCAGACAGAAACGGCTATGGTGGGAAAGCTGAATATGTTTAAGAAAAAGAACGCAGATTTTGTTACCAAGTTTATGGCTGGTGTCAAACCGGTCGAGCTGGATGGTACCGGACGGTTGCTTCTCCCGAAGGACTTGCTGAATTATGGTGGAATTACTAAGCAGATCGTGCTCACATCAGTCGTAAACCGAATTGAAATCTGGGATAAAGTCGCCTATGAAAAGGCTGTGGATTATAACCCGGATGATTTTGCCGATTTGGCGGAAGAGGTTATGGGTGAGTTCGAAACTGATTAAAATATGTATCACAATCCGGTATTATTACATAAAAGCGTAGGGGGTTTAAATATCCATCCCAACGGGGTGTATGTGGATGCTACATTTGGTGGCGGGGGCCATGCACGTGCTATTCTAAAACAGTTAGATGCTGAGGGGCGTTTGGTAGCTTTCGACCAGGATGCAGAAGCCGAAGCCAACAAGCCGGATGACAAACGGTTGATCTTTGTAAATCAGAATTTTCGTTACCTGAAAAATTTTCTTCGTCTTTACGGTATGTTACCGGTGGATGGTATTCTGGCCGACCTCGGTGTGAGTTCTCACCAGTTTGACAAGGCCGAACGTGGCTTTTCTACCCGTTTTGATGGCCCGCTGGACATGCGCATGGGGAAACACGTAAACCTAACTGCCGCAGAGGTTGTCAATACCTATTCCGAAGATGAATTGAATAGAATTTTCAGGTTGTATGGTGAGATAAAAAACAGCCGTTGCATGGCAAAGCTTATTTGTGCACGGCGTAAAGAGAAAGTTTTTGAAACCACCTTCGAGCTGGAGGCTGCTGTTGAAAAATGTATTCCGCCCACGCGAAAAAACAAAATGCTAGCCATGCTGTTTCAGGCTATCCGTATTGAAGTAAACCAGGAAATGGAAGCGCTGAAAGCTTTCCTGGAACAGGCGGCCGATGTACTGAAACCCAATGGCCGGCTGGTTGTCATCTCCTACCATTCGTTAGAAGACCGTTTGGTGAAGAATTTTATTAAAGCCGGAAATTTTGAGGGGAAAATAAAAAAAGACTTTTTCGGAAACGACCTAATTGATTTCAAACCGGTGGTTAACAAAGCCATTACTCCCGATGCGGAAGAAATAGTACAAAACAGCCGTGCCCGCTCTGCCAAATTGAGGATTGCTGAAAAATGCTAAATAATGAAAAAAAATACACGCAAACCGGAATTTACAGAAAACAGTCCATCGCACCATGATGTCGCCGGGGCTTTCAGCCGCGCCATGCAGGATGTGCTTGGCGGCGCTATTCTAGAAAATAAAAAAACACAGCGTATTTTTCCATATCTGCTTTTCCTCGCTCTGCTGGCCTTTGTCTATATCACCAATGATTACGTGCTGGAAAATAAGGTCAGGAGAATCGCCAGGATGGAGAGCGAAATCAAAGAACTGCGCTACGAGTACATTTCTGTAAATTCTGATTTGATGATTCTTAGCGAACAGTCGCAGTTAGAAAAACGGCTGAAAAGCTTGGGTATCAAAGAAAATAATGTACCGGTAAAAACAATCATCATTTACCAAAAGCAGGAAAAATAGTTTTGGAAAGCAACAAGAAAGTCATATTACCCCGTGTTTATCTCGTCTATTTCGGGACGCTTGTCTTTGCTTTTATGATTATTGGAAAAATGGTTTACATCCAATACAAAGAAGGCCCTGCGCTTATAAGCAAGGCCAAAAAGCAGGAGATAAAGATTTTCGACCTGAAAGCTAACCGCGGCAATATTTTATCGGACAAAGGCAACCTGATCGCTACCTCTGTGCCGGTTTTTGAGATTCGTATGGATGTAGCCGGCGGTTATATTTCCAATACGTTTTTTAATCAAAATGTTGATTCCCTCGCCTATAGACTATCTATGCTTTTCGGGGACAGGTCAGAAACTGCCTATAAAAAGATGCTGGTACGCGCCCGTGCCAATGGAAATCGTTATCTGCTGATACATCGTAATGTAAGTTATATGCAACTGAAAAAGCTGCGTACTTTTCCCATTTTTCGGAGAGGAAGATACGATGGCGGGCTTATTGCCATGCAAAAAACAAGAAGACGTTTGCCTTTTGGCTGGCTCGCTGCCCGGACTATTGGGTACGAAATCAAAAAAGCACATCTCTTTGTCGGACTTGAAGGTGCCTATTCAAAGGTGCTTACCGGTGTGAATGGCAAACAAATCCGGCGCAGAATAAACGATGGGGCATGGCTCCCCATTCACACTGAAAATGAAATAAAGCCTCAAAATGGCAAAGATGTTATTTCTACTTTAGATATGAACCTGCAGGATATAGCCGAAAATGCCCTGCTTAAACAAATGATAAAGCATGAAGCTTACATGGGATGTGTTGTGTTGATGCAGGTGAAAACCGGCAATATAAAAGCCATTGCCAATCTGCGCTACAATTCGAAAACCGGCAAGTATGAGGAAAGCTACAACATGGCTATCGGAGAGAAGTACGAACCCGGTTCTACTTTTAAACTGGCTTCAATTATATCCGGTTTGGATGACCATAAATTCAAATTGAGTGATACAGTTTCGGTGAAGAAAGGATATGTGGTTTATTTCGGTAGAACATTGCGTGATGTGGACGTCATCGGTGACGGAATGATCACCATCCGGCAGGCTTTTGAATACTCCTCCAATGTGGGTATATCCAAAGTGATAGAGAAAGCATATAAAAACGATCCTTCACAATTTATCGCACATCTGTATGCTATGTCGCTGAACAAACCGCTGGGATTAAAAATTTCCGGTGAAGCAAAACCTTATATCAAAAGTCCGAAGGACAAAAAGTATTGGTATCGTACTTCACTCCCGTGGATGTCGGTGGGTTACGGATTGGAGTTAACGCCTTTACAACTGCTTACCTTTTATAATGCAGTGGCCAATAACGGTGTTGAAGTAAAACCGCGTTTTGTGACTGCCATTGCCGATGGCGGAAGAGTGGTGAAAAAGTTTGGTGTTAAGGTGATTAATCCCCGTATTGCTTCCCCTTCCATCATACGAAAAGTACAAGGTCTGCTTGAAGGGGTTGTCTTATACGGTACGGCTCGAAATCTGAGAAACAAATATTTTAAAATTGCAGGGAAAACAGGTACGGCAAGAATAGCCGGGGGGAAAGAATATATTAAGGGAGCTTATAATGCTTCTTTCGTGGGATATTTTCCTGCCGATGATCCGCAGTATTCAGCTATTGTGGTAATTAGGGAGCCGAAACATGGCTATTACGGTAGCGAAGTGGCTGCTCCTGTTTTTAAGGAGATTGCCGACAAAGTGTATGCCACCTCATTGGCGCTACACAAAAAAACGACCCCCGATACTTTGAAAGAAAACTTTCCGCTGGCTGTAAATGCTGCCTGGTATCACGATTTAAAAATAATTTACAAAGATCTTGGCATAAAGGAGGCAGGCAAATCGGTGGGCGAAACCTGGACTATTACCGCAGACCGGAACAACAAAGTGTTTTTTCAGCCGAAAACTTTTACAAAAGGACTGGTTCCCAATGTCAGAGGGATGACAGCTGAAGATGCTATTTATCTTTTGGAAAACAGGGGTCTGAGTACGCAGGTGCAGGGAAGGGGAGTCGTGTACAGGCAGTCGCTGAAGGCGGGAACCCGCTTTCATAAAGGACAGGAAATATTGATTCAATTATCAAACTTTTAATATAGATCATTGAAACGTTTGGACGACATATTATACAAAACCGACGTTGAGAGTATCAGCGGAAATGGAAATATTGCTCTGTCACAGGTGGTCTTCGATTCACGCAAAGTGCAACACGGCGACGTTTTTGTAGCGGTGTCCGGTACCCGGGTAGATGGTCACCGTTTTATTGATGCTGCTGTTCGGCAGGGCGCTGTGGCTGTGGTTTGTGAGACTTTGCCTGCGGAGTTGAAACCGGATGTAACCTATGTCAGAGTAAAAAATTCGGCGTTTGCTCTGGGGCAGATGGCTTCTAATTTCTTTGATAGACCGTCGGAAAGCCTTCGTCTAATGGGTGTAACCGGTACCAACGGAAAAACTACCATTGTTACCCTGCTGCATCAACTGTTTTTGGCGTTGGGATACAAAACCGGTATGCTTTCCACCATTGTTAACAAGGTGAACCAAAAAGAAATTAAAACCAGCCTTACTACTCCTGATGCATTAAGTATAAACCGGGTTTTGCGAAAGATGGCCGATGCCGGCTGCGAATATGCTTTTATGGAAGTGAGTTCGCATGCTATTGTACAGGAACGTATTGCGGGCCTTCAATTTACCGGCGCTTTGTTTACGAACATTACACACGACCATCTGGATTATCATAAAACTTTTAAAGATTATATCACAGCCAAAAAAAAATTCTTTGACGGTTTATCAAAGGATGCTTTTGCTCTCATCAATATCGATGACCGAAATGCCGGGGTGATGGTGCAAAACACATTGGCAAAAAAATACAGTTATGCGCTTAAAGCTATGGCTGATTATCGCGGACGGCTGATGGAAGATGAATTTTCGGGTTTGCAAATGCTTCTCGATGGCAGGGAATTTTATTCTCCAATGGTGGGTAGTTTTAATGCTTCTAACCTGCTGGCTGTTTATGCCACAGCTGTTTTGCTCGGGCAGGACAAAGAGGAGGTGATGCGTGTGCTGAGCGGATTGCGCGGCGCCGAAGGCCGCTTTGAAGTAATGCACTCGCCCGAAGATATTATTTGCATTGTTGATTATGCCCATACACCGGATGCGTTGAAAAATGTTCTAAAGACCATTCATGCCGTACAAATCGGAACCGGACAACTGATAACTGTGGTGGGCGCCGGTGGCGATCGTGATAAGACAAAGCGGCCGTTGATGGCTGCTATTGCTGCTGACATGAGCACGCGTGTCATTCTTACTTCGGACAATCCGCGCAGTGAGAATCCGGAAGAAATCCTCCGCGATATGAAAACTGGTATTGACCCTGTTCACATGAAAAACACCCTTGTTATCACCGACCGCAAAGAAGCTATCAAAACTGCTTATGCACTAACTGGAAAAGGAGACATTATTTTGGTGGCAGGCAAAGGACATGAAAAATATCAGGAAATCAATGGGGTCCGGCATCCCTTTGACGATAAACAAGTGTTGATTGAATTATTTAAAGAGCAATAACTATGTTTTATTATCTGTTTAAATATTTGCATGAAAATTTTTCTGTTCCCGGCTCGGGAATGTTTCAATACCTCTCTTTCAGGGCTGCGCTGGCTTTAATTACATCTCTGCTGATTAGTCTTGCGTTTGGTGAACAATGGATTAAATATTTGAATAAAAAGCAGGTGGGAGAAACTGTCCGCGACCTTGGCCTCGAAGGCCAGTTGGAGAAACAGGGAACCCCCACCATGGGCGGACTGATTATTCTTGCGTCTATCATCGTTCCTACGTTGCTTTTTGCACAGCTTGATAATGTGTATATAATTTTGATGCTGTTTACAACCATTTGGCTCGGCGCTCTGGGTTTTATCGATGACTACATTAAAGTTTTTAAGAAAAATAAAAAGGGCCTTAGCGGTAGATATAAAATTGTCGGACAGGTGATTCTCGGACTTATTGTCGGGTTGGTTATGTATTTTAACAAAAATGTGGTTATTCGTGAGAAACAGATGAATCCGGTGTCACAGGTCTATCAGATTATTAATAAATCAGGCCCTTCGGCACGGTATTCTATCACTGAAAAGCACTCGACCAAAACGACTATTCCGTTTTTGAAAAATAACGAATTTGACTATGCCATGTTACTCCAATGGCTGGGTCCCGGCTATGAAAAATGGGCTTTCCTGATTTTTATTCCCATAGTTATTTTAATCATCACCGGCGTTTCTAACGGGGCCAACCTTACCGATGGTATGGATGGTCTGGCGGCGGGAACGTCGGCTATTATGGGGGCTACACTCGGTATTCTGGCCTGGGTGTCGGGTAACATTATTTTTGCCGACTATCTGAACATCATGTATTTGCCCAATGTGGGCGAGCTGGCGGTTTATATCAGCGCTTTTGTAGGCGCTACCGTGGGATTTTTGTGGTACAATACCTATCCGGCACAGGTGTTTATGGGCGATACGGGTAGTCTGGCAATTGGCGGAATCATTGCCGTGTTTGCCATCATCATCCGTAAAGAGTTGCTGATACCCATATTTGGTGGCATCTTTCTCGCTGAGAGTATTTCAGTGATATTACAAGTGGGTTATTTTAAATATACCAGGAAGAGGTATGGTGTGGGAAAGAGGATTTTCAAAATGGCACCGCTACATCACCATTTTCAAAAACTGGGTTTCCCGGAGCCTAAAATCGTATTGCGTTTTTTTATTGTGGGAATTGCCCTTGCTGTAGCAACCATCATTACATTGAAAGTGAGATAAATATGAATATAAATGAAGCAAAAAGACGAAATAGTTGTTCTCGGCGCCGGCGAAAGCGGAACGGGAGCTGCTGTGTTGGCAAAAAAGCATGATTTGCCGGTTTTTGTTTCGGATAAAGGAAAGATAAGTGAACAATACAGACGCGTTCTTAAACAGTTTGAAATAGATTTTGAAGAAAACAGACACGATACCGTACGGATTTTCGCTGCTGCCAAAGTAGTAAAAAGTCCCGGAATCCCTGACACGGTTCCGATGATTCGTCAGCTGAAAGAGAAGAGCATTCCAGTGATTTCGGAGATTGAATTTGCAGGTGGTTTTACGCAGGCAAAGAAAATCTGTATCACCGGGAGTAACGGGAAGACCACTACCACGCTGCTCACCTACCACATTCTTAAAAATGCCGGACTGAATGTGGGGCTGGCCGGAAATGTCGGGAAAAGTTTCGCCTGGCAGGTGGCTTTCCATAATTTCGACTGGTATGTGTTGGAAATAAGTAGTTTTCAGTTAGATGGAATGTATCGGTTCAAAGCTGATATTGCAGTATTACTGAACATAACGCCCGATCATCTTGACCGGTACGACAATGATTTTCAAAAATATACGGACAGCAAATTCCGGATTCTTCAAAACCAGACGGAAAACGATTATTTCGTTTACTGGGCCGACGACCCGGTGATTCGCAGAGAGATAAAAAAAAGAAAAATTAAGGCAACTCCGGTTCCTTTTGGCGAGCACAGCGCTGACCAATATCCGGGAGCCGGTATAACAGATAAAAAAATAAGATTTAATAACAATAAAAATAGTTTTGATATGACACTCGAACAGTTAGCATTACAAGGTAAACACAATACTTACAACTCCATGGCTTCCGGGGTAACTGCCCATTTGATGGAAATAAGAAAAGAAACTATCAAACAGAGTCTTTCCGATTTTCAGAATATTGCCCATCGTTTGGAGTATGTGGCCAGTGTTCACGGCATTACCTTTATTAATGATTCCAAAGCAACCAACATTAACTCGACCTGGTATGCACTGGAATACATGGAAAAATCAACCGTTTGGATTGTAGGCGGGGTGGACAAAGGCAACGATTACGATCTTCTGAAACCGCTCGTAGCTGAAAAGGTGAAAGCCATTGTTTGTCTTGGTTTGGACAACAGGCATATACACAAAGCGTTTGAAGGCCTTGCAGATTCCATAATTGATACCGAGTCAGCGCGGGAAGCCGTAACTACAGCTTATTATCTTGCAAAAAAAGGAGATACGGTTTTGCTCTCACCGGCTTGTGCCAGTTTCGACTTGTTTGAAAACTACGAAGACCGCGGAAACCAGTTTAAAGCGGCAGTAAACGAATTGTAACCTTTTGAAAAAAGCGAGATGAATTTCCTCAATAGTAAAATAGACATTAAAGGAGACCGGGTTATTTGGGCAGTGGTCTTTATATTAACTATTTTGTCCTTTCTCGCAGTGTATAGTTCTACGGGAACACTTGCCTATAAATACCATGGCGGCAATACCACTTACTATATGATTAAGCATGGTATTATTTTACTTACGGGACTACTGCTTATGTATATAGCTCATTTGTTGAAATATACCTATTATTCCCGGATTTTTCAGATTGCTTTTTATATTGCTGTTCCGCTTTTGTTTATTACTCTGTTGTACGGGCTCAACCTTAACGAAGCCCGCCGCGCCCTGCCTTTACCGTTTCATTTGAGTTTCGAGACCTCCGACCTCGCCAAGCTTACGCTGATTGTTTACCTTGCCCGTGAACTCACGAAAAAAGAGAAGGAGATACGAAATTTTAATAAAGTGTTGTTATATTTAATGCTCCCCATCCTTATTGTTTGTGGCTTGATTTTTCCGGCTAACCTTTCTACTGCCGCCCTTATTTTTGTTACCAGTCTGGTTTTGATTTATATAGGAAAAGTAAAATTCTCTTATATACTCTCGATTATTGGTTTGAGTGTGCTGCTTTTGGGATTTGCGCTTGGTGTGCTTTTGATGATGCCGGCGGGGAAACAGGCTCGTTTAAATACCTGGAAAGCCAGGATAGAACAGTTTAAAAGTGGAGAATCGGGGAATGATTATCAGGTGGAACAGTCAAAAATTGCCATTGCTTCCGGCGGCTTACTTGGAAAGATGCCGGGCAAAAGCACACAGCGCAATTTTCTGCCCCATCCCTATTCCGATTTTATTTTTGCCATAATAGTGGAAGAATACGGATTGATAGGAGGAACTATTGTTGTTTTGTTGTACCTTATTTTGTTGTACCGGGCGGTACGTATTGTAACAAAAGTCCCCAATAATTTTGGGGCATATCTTGCTATCGGCCTGAGTTTTAGTTTGGTATTTCAGGCAATGATTAATATGGGTGTGGCCGTGCATTTGCTGCCGGTAACCGGACAGCCGTTGCCTTTGGTTAGTATGGGCGGAACTTCTATTTGGTTCACCAGTCTGTCCATCGGGATTTTGCTCAGCGTGAGTAAGGAGCTGGAATCAAACAAAACAGAAAAAATTGCACATGGAACAGCCTGAAAAATATAAGATACTGATGAGCGGAGGAGGTACGGGCGGCCATATTTTCCCGGCTATTGCCATTGCCAACGACTTAAAGGCAAAGTTGAAAGATGTGGACATCCTTTTTGTGGGAGCGAGAGGCCGGATGGAAATGGAGAAAGTTCCGCAGGCTGGTTTTCCCATCGAAGGACTATGGATTAGCGGCCTTCAGCGAAAGCTGACGCTGAAAAATTTGATATTTCCGTTCAAGCTGTTAGACAGCCTGATAAAAGCACGCCGCATTGTGAAACAGTTCCAACCCGATGCTGCGGTAGGAACCGGAGGTTATGCCAGCGGTCCTCTTTTGAAAGCCGCAGCAAATGCAGGGTTTCCTACTCTGATTTTGGAACAAAACTCTTATCCCGGCATTACCAACCGATGGCTCGGCAAAGTCGTTAATGTGGTTTGTACTGCTTATCAGGGTATGGAAAAATATTTTCCTGCTGAAAAAATTGTGGTTACAGGAAGTCCCATCCGGAAGAATATCCGGGAGACAGCAGTAACAACTACAGATGCCCGAAAGTTTTTCGGGCTGGAAGAAAACAGAAAAACATTATTGATTATTGGCGGAAGCCAGGGAGCACGTCGTATTAATGAGGCGGTAGCTCTGCATGTGGAACTACTGCTGGCAACTGGTATGCAAATCATTTGGCAGACCGGAAAACCGTCACTTGAAATGGCCGGGAAATCTTTGCTGAATTCAAAATTTAGAAATCGTGTGGTAGTCAGGGATTTTATTTATGAAATGGATAAAGCTTATGCTGCCGCTGATGTGGTGGTGTCGCGGGCAGGCGCCATCGCTATTGCCGAGATTATTCAGGTAAACAAACCGGCTATATTTATTCCGTTGCCTTCGGCTGCCGAAGACCATCAAAAGCGAAACGCCATGGCGCTTGTGCAGAAAGAGGCCGCGGTTCTGTTAGAAGAAAAAAATGCCTCCCGCGATCTCTTTGAGGTGGTGAATGATTTAATGAAAGACGAAGAAAAAAAGGAGTCAATTAAAAAGAATCTCCGGCAGTTTGAACATGGTGATGCCACTGAAAAGATTGTAAAAGAAGTTTTGAAATTAATTCAACAAAAAAAAGCTTGAAAAAAAGACCTGACATAGTATATTTTTTGGGCATAGGCGGAATTGGTATGAGCGCTTTGGCGCGCTATTTCCATAACCTGGGCAGAACCATTTACGGCTATGATGTGAGTAGTACGCCTCTTACCCGGCAACTCGAAGCCGAAGGAATGCATATTCACTATGTCGATAATGTTTCACTGATTCCGGAAAACGTTACACGGGTAATCTATACGCCTGCCATTCCGGAAGACAACCGGGAGTTCCGGTTTTTCAAAGCCCGTAACATAAAAACGGAAAAACGTGCTGCTGTCATTGGCGAAATCAGCCGCAACCTGTTTACCATTGCTATTGCCGGAACGCATGGAAAAACCAGTATCACCGCAATGGTAGCTCAGATACTCCACACAGCCGGGCTACCCATGGTCGCCTTCGTCGGAGGTATCGCAAAAAATTTCGGTACTAATTTAATTATTTCGGAACATCCGCAATACATGGTGGTTGAAGCCGACGAGTATGACCGTTCGTTACTCACATTACATCCTGATATTGATGTGATTACCTCGGTGGATGCCGACCATTTGGATGTCTATTCCGGCCTCGAAGATTTGCAGAGAACATTTTTGCAGTTTGCCCGTCTTCTTCCTGAAAAAGGGCTGCTTATCCATCAGGAAAAGTTAAAAATTTTTGTTGGCGAAATAAAAAACAGAATGTCTTACGGAATTACCGGTGATGCGGTACTTTCTGCCGATAATATCCGTTTGGAAGAGGGGCGTTATTGTTTTGATGTCCGGGAAAATTGTAAACAGCTAATGTTGCTGAAAATGCATATTCCCGGAAGGCATTATGTGGAAAATGCCCTGGCAGCCATCGGGGTGGCTTTGCGGCTAAATATAGAAATTCCCGTTATTAAAAGAGCGCTGGAAACTTTTACCGGTGTTGTCCGGCGTTTTGACTATCGTATCCGTACTTCCGAAAGGATTTATATCGATGATTATGCCCATCATCCCGAAGAACTGCGGGCAACACTTCAGGCTGTGCGTCAGACCTATCCCGGCAGGAAGATAACAGCTGTTTTTCAGCCTCATTTGTATAGCCGTACACGTGATTTTGCCGACGATTTTGCCCGTGTGCTCAGTGAAACAGACTGCCTGATACTGCTGGAAATCTATCCTGCACGGGAAAAGCCGATTCCGGGGATTACTTCCCGGCTGATAGCAGATAAAGTGAACCTGAAAGAAAAATATATTATGGATAAAAAGAGGCTTTTTGCTTTTTTAAAAAGAGAAAAACCTGCACTTTTGCTGACACTCGGCGCCGGTGATATCGGGCTGATGGTTAGTGAAATTGAAAAAATAATGATGGCATCATGAAAAAGATTTTATCCATATTGTCCGTTTCGCTTTTTGCACTGGCATTGGTCGTATTGGCCGGATATGGTTTTTGGCAATATCGAAACGAAAAAGTAAAAAGAATTGTTGTGCATATACAACGACAGGGGACTGTGGGGTTTCTGAGCGAAAAAAAAATTAAATCTTTGATCCATGCACAGGATAAAGTGATAGGATATCCTGTGAAAATGGTAAATTCCGGACAGATAGAAAAAGCAATTTCGAAAGATCCGTATGTGAAAAATGTGGATGTCTATTTGAGTATTTTGGGTAACATGATGGTCAATGTAACCGAAAGGATACCGTTGCTGCGCATTTATAATCAAAAAAACAGAAGCTGCTATGTGGATACGGAAGGAAATCTTTTTCCGCTGAGCAGCTATTTTTTCCCGCGGGTATTGCCTGTAAACGGTTACGTAAAAGTGAAACTGGTTATGGGAAAAAATATTTATGATAGTCTTTATCGCCATACAGTGTTACCCGGACTATATTTGCTGGCAAAAAAAATCAGGGCAAATCCCTTCCTTAAAGCGGATATCAGCCAGCTGTTTGTCAACAGCAAAGGAGAGATAGATATGGTTCCCGAGCTGGGCAGGCACATCATTCATTTTGGGGACAGTAACCAAATGAACGTTAAACTGGAAAATCTTGAGGCGTTCTACAAACAGGTGTTTGTACATGAAGGCCGGTCAAAATATAAGAGTATTAATCTGGCATACACTAATCAGATAGTTTGCACAAAAAAACAGTTTTATGGAAAATGAAATTATTGTCGGACTTGACATCGGAACCACTAAAATTGCCTGTATTGTAGGGCAAAAAAATGAATTTGGAAAAATCGGGATACTCGGTTACGGTAAAACCGAATCCATTGGTGTGAAACGAGGTGTCGTCATCAATATCGAAGATACGGTAACCTCTATTCGAACGGCGGTAGCTAACGCCGGGGAGAAATCGGGGGTGGATATAAAATATGTGAATGTGGGCATTGCCGGGCAGCATATCAAAAGTATCCAGCACCGGGGTTCACTTATCCGCGAAGATGCCGATAAGGAAATTACCAACGAAGAGGTGGAAAAACTTGTCAGCAATATGTATAAGCTGAACATGTCGCCCGGAGAGGAAATCATCGAGGTAATTCCTCAGGATTTTATCATTGATGATGAAGATGGTATTCGCCATCCGGTTGGCATGCTCGGTAACAAGTTAGAAGCCAACTTCCATATCATCATTGGCCAGATTGCCGCAGCAAAAAATATTTACAAGTGCATTATCAAAGCCGATCTGGAAATGGCCGATTTGATTCTCGAGCCTATGGCTTCAGCTGAAGCAGTGCTGAGCGAGGAAGAAAAAGAAGCCGGGGTAGCCCTGGTCGATATTGGCGGGGGAACATCGGATATTGCTATCTTTCAGGATAGTATCATCCGGCACACTGCAGTGATTCCTTTTGGTGGTGATATTATTACCGAAGACGTGAAAGAAGGCTGTTCCATTATTCGCCGGCATGCCGAAGAGCTGAAAGTGAAATTTGGTTCTGCCCTTGCCAGCGAGAACAGTGAGAGTGAAGTGGTAGCCATTCCCGGTTTGCGTGGTCGTCCGCCAAAGGAAATTACACTGAAAAATCTTGCTTCTATTATCCAGGCGCGTATGGAAGAGATTATTGACCATGTGCATTATGAAATTAAAACATCCGGTTTTGAAAAGAAACTCATTGCAGGAATTGTACTTACAGGTGGCGGTGCACAGCTTAAGCATATCAACCAGCTGATGGAATTTAAAACCGGAATCGAAACGCGCATTGGCTATCCCAACGAACATCTCGCCAAAGAAGTTCCGGAGGAGATGGCAAGCCCTATGTATGCTACGGGTATCGGGTTGGTAATTGAAGGTATAAAACGAATGGATAGCGAAATTAAAAAATCAAGAGGAAATATTGATAAATCTTCTGATAAACCAAACGCCAAAAAAGAAAGAAAGAAATCTAAAGGTTTGCAGGGAACCGGACGATATCTCGAGATACTAAAAAAGTGGTTTGAAGATGCCAATTAAATTAACTTTTATATGTTAAAAACTATCTTTTAATACATCGAAAAAATCAGAACAATTATTTAATTTTAATTCGGAAATTATGGAAAGAAATATGCAGATAAAACCGGAAAATAATCTTTTTAAAGCCATGGAAAACAAGATTGAGTTCAATACAAAAAAACAACCTTCCATCATTAAAGTTATCGGCGTTGGCGGTGGTGGAGGCAACGCTGTAAATCACATGTTTGTACAGGGCATTGAGGGTGTCGATTTTGTGGTGTGTAATACGGATATGCAGGCATTGGCCGCCAGCCCGGTTCCCGTGAAAGTCCAGCTTGGAAGTTCAGGCCTCGGCGCCGGTGCCATACCAAAAGTAGCAGAAAAAGCTGCCATCGATTCCCTTGACAAACTGAAAGTTGTGTTGGACAGCGAGACACAAATGGTGTTTATTACGGCAGGAATGGGCGGCGGGACTGGAACAGGCGCCGCTCCGGTGATTGCTAAGTTCGCCCGCGAACAAGGCTTGCTTTCCGTGGCAATAGTAACCCTTCCTTTTCATTTTGAGGGTCGCCGGAAAATGTTGAAAGCCGAACAGGGAATTACCGAGTTGAGGAAATATGTGGATACCCTGCTGATTATCAGTAATGATAAATTGCGTGAACAGTATGGTGACCTTGGCCTTGGGAATGCTTTTGCCCGTGCGGATGATGTGTTAACGACTGCTGCCAAAGGAATAGCGGAGCTGATTACCGTTCATGGTTATGTAAATGTTGACTTTGAGGATGTGAAGACTGTTATGAAAGACAGTGGGAAAGCCATTATGGGCTCTGCCGTTAGCAATGGAGAAGACCGTGCCTATAAAGCCATTGAAGAAGCTATGCGTTCGCCGCTGCTGGATGACAATGATGTGAGCGGCGCCAAAAACATCCTGCTTTATATTTCAACCGGCAATTCGGATGTTACCATGGACGAAATCACGGTTATTACAGATTATATTTCCGATAGATGTGGAGGTAATGAAACAGATGTTATTTGGGGACGTGGTATTGATGATTCGATGGGAGACAACCTTGGTGTAACCATTATTGCCACAGGATTTGACTCAAAAACAAAAATAAAGCCTCTTTACCCTGTGAGAGAAGAACAACTGACTGCCGGGTCCGTGATGGAAAATGATATAACGAAGGCGAACACAACCAAACCGAAAACGGATGATATAAAATTTACCCATATCCCTGAGCTGATTCATAAAAGTGAACAGGTTGATGCTAAACATAAAGAAAAAGTATCGGTGAATTCTACGAAGAAGGTTGTACATGAATTACATGAATCGCCTGAAAACAACCAAAGTGTACCGGTAAATGAAATTATACCCGGGACATCGCCGGAAACGAAACATCCTGTTTTACATAAATCTACCAAGAAACAACCATCGACCGGTGATGAAAAAACGGAAAATACCCAGTCCGATGTTACCAATAAAGAACTGGATGCCAAAATGCAAAAAGCCTCTCTTGACAGGAAAAAGAAACTTGCCGAATTGAGTATGCTTCGTAGTAAGTCGGTCTCCGAACAGGAAAAAATACCGGCCTATAAACGTCAACATGTTCAGCTTTCCGAACCGAATTATTCTTCCGAATCGCAGGTGTCGCGCTACACACTTTCGGAAGATAATAAGAAAAACACCATTATTAAATCCGACAATTCATTTTTGCACGATAACGTTGATTAATACAAAACTATGGGCTTAGAACATATTATAAATCAGGATTTAAAGGCGGCCATGCTGGCAAAAGACCGGCGTAAATTAGAAGCCTTACGGGCTATAAAAGCCGCTTTGCTGCTTGAAAAAACCGGTGGCGGTGTCGGAGATGCCGAAATTCCGAAAAGTGTGGAGGTGAAATTGCTGCAAAAGCAGGTAAAACAGCGCCGCGATACGGCAAAAATTTATCGCGAACAGAATCGTCCCGAACTGGCTGAAGAGGAAGAATATCAGGCAGGTATTATCGAAAAATATCTCCCGGAACAAATGTCGGAAGAGGAGATAAAAACAGTGGTTGAAAAAATAATTTCCGATACCGGAGCTTCTTCTATAAAAGATATGGGCCGTGTGATGGGTATGGTGGCGAAACAACTTGCCGGGAAAGCTGATAACAAAACGATTTCCGTTCTGGTGAAACAATTACTCTCGTGAAAGACAGAGGATCTGATTCCAAAAAAAGCCGCATATTGTGCGGCTTTTTTTGGAATTATACACTAAAAATTATTTTATCTTAATTGCGAAGTGAGCTTACTTAGGGTTTAACCTAAAGCAAGACGTTTGAAGTCAGTAACCGTAAGCTCTTTGTCGAAGCTCTGCAGGTACTGCTGAATATTCTTCTTTGAATCTTTAATAAAAGTCTGATTCAACAATGTGTTTTCTTTGAAAAATTTGTTGAGTTTACCCGTAGCGATTCTTTCAATCATGGCTTCGGGTTTGCCTTCCTGGCGAGCCTGTTCTTTTCCAATTTCAATTTCGCGCTGGATAATTTCTTCCGGAATACGTTCTTTGTCAACAGCTACGGGCGCCATGGCCGCAATTTGCATGACTACATCATGGCCGGCAGCGGCAAATTCTTCACCGGCTTTGTTTAAACCTGCAATGCTGGCAATACGGTTGCCGGGGTGAATGTATGCGTAAACACCTTCGGCTTCAACCACCTCATATTTTCCAATCTGAATTTTTTCACCTATGACGCCGGTTTTATCAACAATCGATTCTTCAATGGTACGGTCGCCGAGTTTCAAAGCTTTTAATTCATCCAAAGTCCTGGCGCTGTTTTCAACAGCAAGGTCAACAACCGACTGCACATAGCTGATAAAATCCTGGTTTTTGGCAACGAAGTCGGTTTCGCAGTTAATCATAACAGCAGCAGCAAATTTATTATCATCACTGATTTTTGCCAGAACAACACCTTCGGCAGCTTCACGGTCGGCGCGTTTTGCAGCTACTTTTTGTCCTTTTTTACGCAGATAGTCAATGGCTTTTTCCTTGTCGCCATCGGTTTCAACCAGTGCCTTTTTACAATCCATCATACCGGCGCCGGTGGCTTTTCTCAATTCATTTACTTGTTGAGCGGTTATCTTCATTTTAAAATATTTTATCTTTTTTTTGTAAACGATTATTTATTAAGCTTTTTAGTAACAGGTTTTCTTACGATTCTGGGTTTTTTAATCACTTTTTCAGCAGCAATATCAGCTTCTTCTTCAGCTTGTTTCAGCGTTTCCGACTTGGCTTTAAGATCTGCTTCTTTGGCAACTGCCAGAGCATCTTCTTTTGCTTTTTTCTCTGCAGCGCTTTTCTCGCGGGCCATTTTGCGTTCAGCGAGGCCTTCGGCTACTGCAGAGGTAACCACATTCACAATCAACGTAATACTTTTTGAAGCATCGTCGTTGGCCGGAATGGGAAAATCAATAAGGTTGGGATCGGTATTGGTGTCAACCATGGCGAAAATGGGAATATTTAATTTCCGTGCTTCGGCAACGGCAATTTTTTCTTTATTAATGTCAACGATAAACAAAGCAGCCGGAATACGCGCCATATCGGCAATGCTGCCGAGGTTCTTTTCTAATTTGGCACGCTCGCGGGTAACTTGTAAACGTTCGCGTTTTGAAAGGTTTTTCCACGAATTGGTGGTTATCAGTTTATCAATATTGGACATTTTCCGGATGGCTTTGCGAATAGTGGCAAAGTTTGTGAGCATTCCTCCGGGCCAGCGTTCCGTTACATAAGGCATATTGATTTTTTTTGCCATTTCGGAGACAATATCTTTAGCCTGTTTTTTGGTCGAAACAAAAAGGATTCTGCGGCCCGATTTGGCAATTTGTTTCATCGCGGCGGAAGCTTCTTCTAATTTGGCCTGTGTTTTATACAGGTCGATAATATGAATACCATTGCGCTCCATAAAGATGTAAGGAGCCATGCTGGGATTCCATTTCCGTTTGAGGTGGCCAAAATGTACACCGGCCTCAAGCATTTCGTCAAAGGTTACTTTTACCATGTTAATCTGTTTTATTTGTTTACATTCACTAAAATCAATTGCTGAATAGTCCGCCGTGGGAGTTTCAGTAATTTGGATACTAAACTCGTTCCAATATCTTGAAAAATATTAACGTTTGGAGAACTGGAATTTTTTGCGAGCTTTTGGTTGTCCCGGCTTTTTACGTTCTACCATGCGGGGATCTCTTCTCATCAGCCCGTTTTCTTTGAGAACCGGACGATATTCTTCGTCCATTTTTACCAGTGCTCTCGAAATGGCGAGACGAAGCGCTTCGGCCTGTCCGTTAAAGCCTCCTCCTTTAAGGTTCACCTTGATGTCGAATTTACCGGTGTTATCAGTAAGAATCAATGGCTGCTCAACAACATAGTGCAAAATGGCTGTGGGGAAGTAGTCTTTAAAATCACGTCCGTTAACAACAATTTTACCATCTCCGTCTTTTACATAGATCCGTGCAATAGCAGTCTTTCTTCTACCGAGTGCATTTAAAACTTCCATTCTGTTATCTGATTGAATTTAAATTAATTTTCTTTGGTTTCTGTGCCTCCTGATTGTGCTCGCCACCGGCATAAACATAAAGGTTACGAAAGAGCTGGCTCCCCAGTTTGTTTTTTGGGAGCATGCCTTTAATGGCTTTTTCCACCATGGCGGCAGGCTTTTTAGCCATCAACTGTTTGGCGGTGGTAATACGTTGTCCTCCCGGATAACCGGTGTAACGAATGTATTCTTTTTGATCCCATTTGTTGCCGGTCAGCCGAACTTTGTCCGCATTGATAATAACCACAAAATCACCGGTGTCGGCATGGGGCGTAAAGTTAGTTTTGTATTTTCCCCTCAGGAATTTAGCAGCTATGGAGGCCAGCCTGCCAAGTACCTGATTCTCCGCATCAATCAAAACCCACTCTTTGTTAGCGGTTGCTTTGTTGGCACTGATTGTCTTATAACTCAATGTATCCATCTATCTGTTTGTTTCTTAAGCCTTTTTACTATTTCGTCCAAAAATCGGGGTGCAAAAGTAGAAACTATTTTCCATTTGGCCAAAGTTTTAAACATTTTATTGTTGATTTTTTTCAGTGATATTATTTTTTTGATTTGGGCGGGCTTGCCCACCGGCCAGCACGGGCTGTCCGCTATATCGTTGTTGCCGGCGGCAGGTTTTGCATCGGCAGTGCGGGGTCTTCGTGCCTCAGCCTCCGCCTGCCGGCAAAAACCAATGCCTCCGTCTGCCACCGGATGCCGCTGCCATCCCTGCCGCAGGGGATTCGGGTTAGCCATGAACAGTTGTGGTATGCGAAACAACCCCTCAGCTTCAGGCGAGGATGCCTGAAGAATTTTTCCTGTACTCGCACACCAAAATATGGGTTCGTTTTATAAGTCCTGTTCCTAAAAAAGGTTAAAAAAGAGAGGGATTAGTTGCGTGGTAAACTAAAATAGTTTTGTTTTGCAAAATAGTTTACCGGTAAACTGTTTTTAAATAGGAGGAATAAAAAATGAAAAAGATGGACCAGAGTATTGGCAGGCTGATTGCCCGTATTCACCGGGGTATCTACAACCAGGTGGCTGACCAGCTGAAAGATAAAGACATCGACGTGGGGCAGTTTTTCTTTTTGTGTTTTATTCAGAATAACGAAGGTAAAACACAAGAGCAGATTGCCCGCGGTATTTTGCTTGACAAAGCAACAGTTAGTAAAGGGATTAAGCGGTTGGTAGATCTCGGTTATGTTTCTAAAGAAGTTAATCCGGATGACAAAAGAGAATATAAAATATATGCTACTAAAAAAGCAAAAGCCTTCAAGCCTGAATTAGATATCATATATAATGAGATATATGACAGGCTGCATCAGAATCTTGACAAGAATGAAATCAAACAGTTGCAGTCTTTGTTAATGACAATTTATAAAACTTTCGAATAAAATAAACCGGAGATATTATGGATGAGGAAAAAGTGAAAAATGTAACAAATCCGGGCAACGAAGCCGGGAAAAAACAAAAGAAAAAAAATAAAATCAGAAGTGTAATAATTGCTGTATCACTCATTTTGCTGCTTCTTGGCGCTGCGACGTATTGGTATGTCGAAAAGGTGGGTTTTGTCAGCACGGACGATGCCTACATTGATGCCAACAAATTAAACCTGAGTCCACAGATAATGGGCCGTGTGGTGGCTTTGTATGCTGATGAGGGCGATGCTGTACGGAAGGGGGAATTGCTTGCTGCCCTGGACTCTTCCGATATAAAAGCACGTCTGAATCAGGTGGTTACTTCTCTGAATAGTGCCCATCTTGGTATAAAACTGGCACAGGTAAGGCTTGAACAGGCCCGCATTAATCTTAACCGTGCTGAAATTCAGATAAAAGGAAATGTGATTCCCCGTGCAAGATACGACAACATCCTAAAAGAGTTTCAGGCGGCAAAAGTGGAGCTTGAAATTGCAAAAAGCAAAATTGCCACTCTGAACATGGATATCCAGGTCATCAAAACAGAACTTGCTCATACCAAATTGTATTCAAACATTTCGGGGATCATTGCCAAAAGGTGGGTTTTGACCGGCGATGTGGTGGCTCCCGGGCAATCCGTTTTTACTATTTATAATTTGAAAAATATTTGGGTAACGGCTATGATTAAGGAGACCGATTTGAGTAAGATAGTTTTGGGCGATACGGTGAATATTCATGTAGATGCCTATCCGGACATAAAATTCTCCGGTAGAATTTTTGAGATAGGGAGCAATACTGCTGCCCTTTTTTCTCTGATTCCCCCGGATAATGCTTCAGGAAATTTCACCAAGGTTACACAACGCATACCCATAAAAATTTCCATAAAACATCAGGCAAAAACAATGTTAAAGTATGGCTTACTTCCCGGCATGTCGGTTGAAATTAAATTAAAGGCAAAAGGTGGCTCAGGATACAAAATATAGTAATTCGATTACCGGTTTAAGCATTGCGGAAGAATTTGAACCTAACAAATGGTGGGTATTGTTCAGCGTAATGATTGGTACATTTATGGCCGTATTGGACTCTACCATTGTTAGTGTGGCTTTCCCCAAGATGATGGCTGTTTTCGGCGTAAGTGTGGACCAGATTGAATGGGTAATGACGGCTTATTTTTTGGTTTTCGCCATTGCATTGCCTTCTTCCGGCTGGGTTGCAGACCATTTTGGGTACAAAAAGACTTATTTATTGGGGCTTTTCCTGTTCACTTTGGGTTCGCTCCTGTGTAGTCTTTCGTGGAATGAGAATGTGTTAATCTTTTTCAGATTAATACAGGGAGCTGGCGCAGGTTTTGTGATGCCTGTCGGAATGGCCATTGTAACCCGTACTTTTCCGCCAAAACAAAGAGGAACCGCCTTGGGATTTTGGGGCATTGCTGCTGCGGCATCGGTGTCGCTTGGTCCAATGGTCGGTGGTTACCTCGTAGATAATTTCACCTGGCATACCATTTTTGATATTAATATTCCGGTGGGTATTTTCGGTATGTTTGTTGCATGGATTGTCCAAAAAGAATACAAATCCAAAAATGTAACCAAATTTGACCTTTTTGGTTTTATCACCATGACGGTTGCTTTGGGGTCTTTATTGCTGGCCGTATCTACTGCAAATTCCAGTTGGAATACGGAGGGATGGACTTCCCCCTTTGTCTTGAGTTGCTTTTTTATTTCCGCCCTGAGTTTCATTCTCTTCTTTTACGTGGAGGCAACTGTCAGTGACCCTATTGTAAACATAAAACTTTTTAAGAATCGTAATTTCGGCCTGACTTCGCTGATTATGTTTGTTTTTGGGATTGCTTTCTTCGGTAATGCATTTTTACTCCCTATTTACTTACAAAATTCTTTGGGCTATACTGCTTTGCAGGCAGGGCTGGTATTTTTTCCCGTTGGTATTCTCCAGGCTTTTATTTCCCCTCTCGCCGGTCAGCTAACGGATCGCGTGAATCCCAAAATACCGGCTATTTTCGGAATGCTTATATTGTCTTTGTCCCTTTACATGTTTAGCTTTTTTTCATTACAAACTACTCATGCTCAGATTATGCTGCCTTTATATCTTCGTGGACTGGCTCTCGGGCTTCTCTTCACTCCGATGACCACCATTGCACTTCTTGACATTCCTAAGCCGCAGCTGGCTCAGGCTTCCGGATTGTTCAATACTGTCCGCCAAATCGGTGGCAGTTTCGGAATTGCTGTTTTGGGAACGCTTCTTGCACAAAGAGTTACGTTCCATAAACAAATATTTGGTGAGCAACTTAATGCCTCCTCCCCTGTTTTTCGGGAAGTAACGAAAGGACTGAAAGAATTTGCTCTGTATGCCGGTGGTGCAACACCCCATGCAGCCGTCCTACAGGCTAAACTGCTTATTGTTAAGAATCTTGTTGCACAGGCTTTTGTACAGGGAATAAATGATGATTTTTTTGTGGGGACGCTCCTTACAACCGTACTTATTATTCCTTTGTTAATGTTAAAAACCAAAAAACAGCATCGTTAACGCAAAAAACGAAAACAAATGAAAAAATTAATTTTATTTTCCGCATTATCGGCTCTTTTATTTATTCCGGTATTTTCTATAGCACAACATACTGTTAGTATCTCTCTTTCGCTGTCGAAGGCAATAAACCTCGCTACCAACAACCAGCCTTTGTTGCGTGAGGCGGAAGATTATGTGAAAGTTGCACAGGGTAATATTCAACAGTCGGAAAGTTCTAAATATCCACAAATATCGGCTGCACTTTCGTATGATTATATAGGGCCCATCCCTTCCATTGTCATACCTTTTGGCCCGGGAGGGCGTTTTGATCTGGCTCCTGCAAACAATTACAATGAACATATCGATATAAGGTATCTGATTTTTGATTTTAACCGCCGGAACGAATGGATAAACCTGTTAAAATCCAATAAACTGGCGGAACAGGAAAAGATTAACCTGCTGAAAAACAGGTTGGCTTACCGGACGGTACAAGCTTTCTATTCCATCTTGTTTTTTCGAAAAAGTTTAAAAGTTAAAGATGAACAGATGAAAGATTTGCTACATCATTTGGCTACGGCCAAAAAACTGGTAGAAACGGGATCGGCCATTAGTCTTGATACTCTTACTACACATGTGCGGGTTACTGCCATCGAAAATCAGAAAGTTGGTATTGAAAATTTATTACTCCAAAACGAAATTGTCTTGAAATCATTGTTGAATCTTAACAATGATGCAAGTGTTCGTCTTACAGGCGGGTTTATTAAATCCGTTCCGAAAATGCCATTGGATTCACTAATCGAAGTGGCTTTTGCAAACCGTGAAGATATAAAACTGACAAAAATCGGGGAACAGGCTGCCGGTATTCAAAAAAATATCGCCGGGCTGAATGGCAGACCAACACTAAGCGCTATAGGTAGTTACGGGCTTAAAAACGGATATCCCGGTATGTTGTACAAATTGCGTAGCAACTGGCTCCTCGGTGTGGCAGCGAATATCCCCATTTTTGACGGGTACATGAAAAAAGCAAAAATAGAAACGGCAACCTGGAATATTCATGCTGTGCAAAATCACCTTGATGCACTTAAAAAAACCATTAGCCGTGAGGTACAGCAGGCTGAATCGGAACTTTTATCCAGTCAGAAGCAGCTGAAATTGGCGAGAGAAGAGATTGTCAGTGCACAAGCTGCGTTGAAACAGGCGCGTGTTCAATACAAAAGCGGATATGTTACCAACCTGGCGTTGTTAGATGCCGAGACTTCGCTGACCCGCGCCCGGCTGAGTTATGTTGCCGGTCTTTATAAAATCACTTTGAATAAATACCGTTTGATGGAAACTATGGGATTAAAGATTTGGTAAGGGTTGAGATTGTTCCGTAGGAAAGCCTGCGGTACAAATCCCGACCAGCGATGGATTTTACAGCTTTTTCTTTGATACTTTTTCTTTATCCGACAGAAACAAAAATGAAAATTCGGACTTAAAGTCAGAGAATTCATATTAAAATTCGGACTTTAACTCCGGATTTTCATTATTTATTGTTATATTTGCAGAAAAATTGTTGTTATGTTACCACGATATTACGATCGGGTTAAAGATTTGATACCGAAAAATAAGGTGCTGATTATTTATGGCAGTCGCCGGGTTGGGAAAACCACATTGTTGAAAAAGGTACTGGAGTCCACCGATTGGAAATATAAAATTGATTCGGGTGAAAACATTCGGATAAACCAGATATTCAGTTCCAACGACTTTGCATTATTATCAGAATATGTTGAAGGCTTTGACCTTGTGGCTATCGACGAGGCGCAGGAAATTGTCAATATTGGGAAAGGGTTGAAGATACTTATCGACAATCACCCGGATTTGAAAATCATTGCTACCGGTTCCTCATCGTTTGACCTTTCGCAAAAAATTGGCGAACCGCTTACAGGGCGAAAAAAAGTTTTAAAACTATTTCCTTTTGCGCAAGGTGAGTTGCTTGACCATTTCTCAAAATTTGAGTTAAAAAATAATCTAAAAAATTATTTGATTTTTGGTTCTTATCCTGAAGTAATCACAAGCGATACCCGACAGGAAAAGACAGAAGTCCTTGATGAATTGGTAAGCTCTTATTTGTTAAAGGATATTTTGACCCTTGAGAAAATCAGAAATCCAAAAGTGCTGTACAACCTGCTAAAATTGTTATCGTTGCAAATCGGTAATTTGGTTTCGATTAATGAGCTGGCAAAACAGTTGCAAATCGATGGGAAAACGGTTAGCCGGTATCTTGATCTGCTTGAAAAAACTTTCATCATTTTCAGATTAGGTTCTTTTAGCAGCAATCCGAGAAAAGAGATCAGTAAAAAAAGCAAATATTACTTTTTTGATAATGGTATTCGTAACGGCATCATTATGCAGTTTGCTCCCTTGGAGCTTAGAAATGATATTGGCCCGCTTTGGGAAAATTTTATGGTTTCCGAGTTTTACAAAAAGAATTCCTATTTAAAGTTATTTCAGCAGCTCTATTTCTGGCGCAACTTCAACGGGCAGGAAATTGACCTTATCATTGAAAAAAACGGAAAATTGGAAACCTTCGAGTTTAAGTGGAAAAAAGACAAGGGAAAACTGCCCAATAATTTTAAAAATAAGTATGGAAACGTTGAATATCAAATAATTAATCAGAGGAATTACTTGGAATACCTCCGACTGGAATAAATCTTTACATGTTTGGGTGTACGCCTAATGTATTTGTATCGGCCTTCCGTTTTACTGACAAAATTCAATAGCCTCCTAATTCCCGCTTTGATAAACCTATTTCAAAGAAATTTCCACGGTTTTGCTTCGCCACACAAAATCAATAATGATACATTTTTTATCCTTGTCGTAATACCATCCCAAATTCTTGTGTTCTCCGTCTTTTTGGTAACGGATTTTTTGTGCCCGGCCTCCTTCGATAAATTTAAAATCAGTGTGCCCGGGCATTTGTCCGGTCATAATTTCAAATTTTACGTTTCGTGTCAACGGCATGCCTTCGTATTGTCCGCCTGTGCGCGAAAAAAGGAAAGTTTTTCCTAACACATTTTGAAACCGTAACAACTCGTACTGTCCTTTTTCGTAAGCGCCGAAAGTTTTTCCGTCATCTTCGTACATTTTGCTTTGCGAGCTTTTTCCTTTCGGTGCAGGATAAAACCGGATGGTTAAATCCTCGGAAGAATAATCATCGGTACTCTCAACCGCCTTTACCATAGGGATAAAAGCGCCGGCCCTGAAAAAAACCGGAATGGTTTCCAAACGGATGGGAACAGTTATCCAACGGCCACCTTTCACCTTTTGGCTGTTCCACCAGTTGTACCAGAGACCTTCGGGAAGGTATATCCGGCGCTGTTGTGCATTTTGGTGCAAAATAGGCGCAACAAGAAAATCGTCGCCCCACAGGTATTCGTCCATAACGGAATAAGCGGTACTGTCATCAGGGAAATCGAAAAACAATGGACGGATGATGGGTGTTCCCTCCTTGTGTGCCTGCCACACGGTGGTATAAAGATAGGGCAGCAGCCGGTAGCGTTCGTCCATAAACCGGCGGACAATACGCTGGGTAGTGGTGTCGAAAAATACCGGTTCCGAAGGAATTCCGGAGCCGTGTGGGCGCAGAATGGGGGAGAAGCAGGCAAACTGCAGCCAGCGGGTATATAACGTATCATCTTTCACTCCCTGTGCAAAACCGCCGGCATCGGCATGGATAAAAGGCATCCCGCTGAGGCTCATGTTAATCATAACGGGTAATTGTGCCTGAAGCCCGCCCCAGCTACGGCTTACATCGCCCGACCATGGAAAAACCGAAAGCCTTTGTGAGCCGGCATACCCTGCACGATTTAAGTCGAAAAGCCGTGTTTGTGGATAATATTTTCTGTAATTGTCGAAAAGCATTTTTTCCCAGTAAAATGCATAAACATTATGGATTTGCCAGGCGCTGCCGTTTACACAATATTCGTCGAAAGGATGACTTTCGGGTTCTCCCAAATCGCCCCACCAGCCGGCAACACCTATCTTAATCTGTTTTTGGTATTGTTCCCAGAACCACTGTTGGGCCTTGGGTTTAAAAATGTCAATCAGCGCCCCGTGACCAAAATAAAATTTGTTGTTTATATAAGTTTTTCCGAGACTGTCCGTGGCAAGAATACCGAGACTGTCGGCAATGTAAAAATTTTTCAGGGTATCCAAAATATATGGCTCGGTAATCAGGATGGTTTTCACGCCTTCTTTCCGGAATTTTGCTATCATCTGTTTCGGATGCGGCCAGTTTGGTTTGTACCACGCTAACCGTCCCATGGTCCCTTTGATGCTGTCGCCAAACCAGTAAAAATCCAGAATAATGGCATCGATGGGGAAATGTTTCAGATGCATTAGGCTCACAATGGAATCCGCCTCCTTCTGTGTACGGTAAGCCATGCGCGATTGCAGGTTGCCCAATGCCCAGCGGGGCGGCAAAGGCTGGGTTCCGGTGAGCTTTCCGTAAGAATGATAAAGGTCAGCGAAACTATAACCGGCAATAAAAACATATTTCATTAACCCGCCGATAGCACCAAATTCCAGCTGGTTTTTCCGGGTTTTTCCAATGTCAGCATAGCCTTTTTCATGGTTGTCGAAAAACAACAGATATTTCCTCGAAGAGAGCAACATTGGAATGGAAAAATTCAGGTTGGGAGCTCCCGTTTTATAACCGTAGTGAGCCTGGTTATAAAGTTCAAAACGTTTTCCTTTCAGGTTGTCAACCGCACGTTCTCCTAATCCGTAAAAGTGTTCGTTTGGCGCCATTTCAAATTGTAGTCCGTCATTGTCCGAACGGCGGAAATAGCCCCTTCCTTCTTTTAACAATGTGTCGCCATGATACACAAAGCGAATTTTTACCGGGTTTTTGTCAATCACAACCTGTAGGCTGTCGGTACTGAAAATCAGATATTTGTCAGTTTCTTTTAACAAAGCAATACCGATTTTCGGAGGTAAAATAATAGCCACCGATGAATCGGAAATATTTGGCGAAGATTTGAAATCTTTAACCTCTGCAATCTTCGGCGAATAAAAAAGTACCTGCATGGCGCCATGGTTGGTTTCGATAAGCAGCTTGCCATTTTTAAGCTGATGGCTCAGATATTTTCTACTGTTGAAGATATAGTGTACTTGTTTTGTTACAGGCGGGATAAGTTTCACAGCCCGGGCAAAAGCTCCCTCTCCTGTCAGAAAGCAGAAAAGAAGAATCATGATAACACTCAGGGGAATAACTTTGCCGACTTTTGACAAATTGGTTTTGAAGCTTATCATTTGTTGCATGTTTTGTTTTTTGATGCCTTAAATTATTTGTCGGGATTTTATCCCCGGACAACCTGTCTTATCATCCCTTCGGGACCTTCTTTTCTCTTTCCCTGCCCGTGGCGATGACAAATAATTTACCAGCGAATTTATTCGAGGTAAACTATTTCTTTAGTTCTACAATCATGGGCGATTTGGCAGGAAGGGTAAGGCTGTTCAACTGCCTTAGAACTTTACCGGTCATAACTGTTTTCCCTTTGGTAAATCCTTTTAAATCGTTAGCAAAGCGTGTCATGTTAACGGTTATCGGCTTGTCGTTGTTGTTCAGCAAAACCATTACCTTTTTACCTTTGTAAGCACGGAAATAGACATACACACCGTTTTCGACGATATATTGGGTAAGTTTTCCGTATTGCACGGTTTTGTTATTTTTTCGCCAGTTCAACAATTTTCTCAGATAGTTGAAAGCATCATTTTGTTCTGCCGTTCTGCCTTGCGGGGTAAAAGCATCCAGCTTGTCTCCGGGCCAACCACCGGGGAAATCTTTCCTGAGATTACCATCGCCTTTTGATTTTTCGCCTGTCATCAGAATTTCCGTGCCGTAATAAATTTCCGGAATTCCGCGGGTGGTCATGAGAAAAGCCATAGCCATTTTCCATTTTTTCAGATTTTTGTGTAGCGTTGAAAAGATACGGGTCATGTCGTGATTATCTGCAAAAATGCTGAGTTTCATGGGGTTGCTATACACAAAATCCTGCGAAAGCACGTCGTAAAGCTGTGCCAAACCGGTATTCCAGCCTTCTTTCTGATTAAAAGCCTTGTTGATGGCATACATCAACGGAAAGTCAAATGCATTGGTCAGATGTGAATGATAGCCATCGGCATTGTGGTTGTTTTCTAACCAGTAAGCCACGGTAGCCGGATAGGAAAACCAGGTTTCGCCCACTACATTAAAGTGGGGATACTCTTCCAGTATCCGCTGCATCCATTTGGCCATAAAATCTTTGTAAGGATAAGGATAGGTGTCCTGCCGGATACCGTCCAGACCGGCATACTCAATCCACCAAATGCTGTTTTGAATTAAATAATTAGCTACCAAAGGGTTATCCTGGTTCAGGTCGGCCATAGTTGTGTCAAACCAGCCTGCCACCATGTGCCTGTAATCGTATTGTGAAGCATGCGGATCGGATACAACCCCGCCATGATAATTTGAACGGGTAAATTTCGGCCATTCGTTGTACCAGTCAGGAGTAGGCAAATCATTTTTCCAGAAATAATTGGTGCCGCAATGGTTGAAAACCATGTCCTGTATGACTTTCAATCCTTTTTTGTGGGCTTCCCGCACCAGATTCCGGTAATCACTGTTAGTGCCGAAACGCGGGTCCACTTTGTAAAAGTCGGTCATGGCATAACCGTGATAGGAGTATTTCGGCATGTTATCCTCCATCAGCGGCGTGCTCCAAATGGTAGTAATGCCGAGATTTTTCAAATAATCCAAATGCTCTTCAATTCCTTTAATATCTCCGCCGTGCCGACCATTTGGATTTTTAATATTGACTTTTTCTAGCATGCCCGGCATGTTATCGTTGGTGGTGTCGCCATTGGCAAACCGGTCGGGCATAAGCAGATAAATCACATCCGAATTATCAAAACCCTGATGAAGTTTGGGGTTTTTATCTCTTTTGTTTAGTGTGTAAGCGTATTGTACAATATCCTTTTTCCCTGTTTTGAAATGAATGGTAAAAGTTCCGGGTTGGGTTGCAGAAGAAATCACCAAATCCAAAAAGAGATAGTCAGGACTTTTTACGTGAATAGTTTGTTCAAGTCGCACCCCCGGATAGTTGATCACCGGACGGGTTTCCGAAATACGCGGGCCGTAAACCAGAAGCTGAAGGTTATGGTCGTGCATGCCTGTCCACCACGAAGGCGGATCCACACGTTTTACATTGATTTTTTGAGCATAGGAAAAAGTGCTTCCCAGCGAAAGCAAAAAGGTTAGTAGTAGTGTTTTGACTCTCATAAATTTATTATTTTGATGTAATTGGAAGTTCAAAAATAAGATAAATTGAAGTGCTCTTGTTGACAGGAGAGAGAATTTCCCTTTTTTAGCTATTTAGAGTCTGTCTATAAAGTCCGCTAACTTCGTTATACTCGTTTTTCATACCAGTCATTTACAAAAGTAAATTCCTGATACTCAAAACTCGCAAGCCTTGTTAGCGAACTTTCTATTCCAGACTCTTGACTTTATGGACAGACACTATTTAGTGTTTGTATATAATTTCTGATTTCTTTGTTATTCTTGTTTTGAAAACAGTCATCCCGATTATGCTTTTTGTTGGCTTTTGAAATAAAAACCTTACAAAAGCTACATCGGGACTCTTTGATTTTCAAAATTGTGAAAGCCCTGAATCCGAACATTCTGAATCAAACACCTGGCTTTACGGGCGAATACGATTTAATGGAAGGATATTTGAGGAAACAATGTTTTGCAAACGATGGCGGATGAACAGAGATATTTACAAATGATTTGTTTTTTGCCACGAAAAGCACAAATGAGGCGATGTTTTTATCGGTAATCGTTGACAACAAACGATTGAAATCGAAAAAGAGATGAGATGAGATTTTTTAATGGCTGATTAGTTGGATGCAGAATAATCATTTACCGGTTTTTCCCCGCTATTTCTCTATTTTTGCATATAAAATTTACCCTGGGTTTATGTCGAACAAAGAACAATTGTACTACTTGTGGAAGGAGCTTTATCCTGAAAATGATGTAGATAAATTAGATATTTTCCTTTCTGAAATAGAGAAAGATATTTCGGGCAGGCGCGAAAGTAACGATGACTGGTACAAAGATGCGGTTATATATTCGTTGTATGTGAATTTATTTAACAAGGATTTTTCCGGCCTGGTTGAGAAACTGGATTATCTTGAAGACCTCGGCGTAAACTGCCTGTGGCTGTTGCCCATTTTGGATTCTCCCATGCGGGATGCAGGTTTTGATATTCGAAATTACGACCGTATCCGGGCTGATTTGCTCGGTTTACCGGAAGGATTTGATAAAGAGGAACAGGTTGGGATTTTCGGGAATTTTTTGAAAGAAGCTCATGCCAGAGATATTCGTGTAATTTTTGATGTGGCCATTAACCATGTTTCCAATGAACATCCCTGGTTTCTGGAAGCAAAAAAATCGGAGGGCAATCCTTTTCGCAATTATTTTATCTGGAGCAAAGACACAACACTTTACAGCGAAGCTCGTCTGCTTTTCAAAGGTATCGAAGAGAGCAACTGGGAACCGCTGGGCGCCTGGTACTATTTTCACAGGTTTTTCAGTTTTCAGCCCGATTTGAATTATAGAAATCCGGAGGTGTTGCTGACCATGTCGAAAAACCTGCTTTACTGGCAAAGTATGGGCGTGGATGGATTCCGTGCCGATGCCATTCCTTATCTGTGGAAAGATGAGGGTACCGACTGTGAAAATCGCCCGAAAACCCACATTATCGTGAAATTTTTCCGGGCTGTCCTGGATTATGTGCAACCCGGCTCTCTGCTGCTGGCCGAAGCTTGCCAAAAACCTAAAGAGGTGGTGAAATACATGGGCGAAGGCGATGAGTGCCATGCGGCTTACCATTTTCCTTTGATGCCCATGATGTTTAAAGCTATTGCCATGGAAAACGGCCGGCCGGTGCGGCATACCATGAGTTCTGACGTTACGCCGGAAATACCGGCCATTGGTCAGTGGCTGAGCTTTTTGCGGGTGCATGATGAACTGAGTCTCGAGTTGGTTTATGTGAGTGAAGAAGACCGGAAATATATTTACGAAAACTATTGCCACAAACCCGAATGGGATTTTCGCGTAGGAGAAGGTATTTCGGCGCGGTTATCGGAGCTTTTTCAGCAGGATGTCCGGAAAATCGGACTGGCTTATTCTCTTATGCTCACCATTACCGGCAGTCCGGTGGTTTATTACGGCGATGAATTCGGGAAGCTGAACGATGTAGGCTATTATCGTGAACAAATCAAACTGACCGGCAAAGATGACACTCGTTTTCTCGTACGCGGACGTATTGACTGGAAAAAGTTAGAAGCCGATTTAATAGATCCTGAAAATTTCCATTCTCGTGTTTATCAGTTGATTAAGTCGTTGCTAAACACCCGGAAAGAACATACAGCCTTTGGCCGGGGCACTACAAAATTTATAGATGCACAGGATGCCGATGGTAAGCCACTGGAGCAGGTGCTGACTTACCTGCGCTCCATCTCCGGCGAAAACATTCTAATACTTAACAACCTTTCCGGCAAAACGGTGGAAGTTAAACACCCACTGCCCGATAATCATGTCTTTGTATTGAATCTTAACGGCTTTGCTTATAGCGAAGAGAACCAGACTTTTATTCTGGAACCTTACGGTTTTGTATGGCTGGAAGTTCTGTAAGTATAACGGGCAGGAAAGAATACAATGCCATTCCATGGTAGTCAGATGCAAATTCCGTAATGATAGCATATAAATTGTGCACCGGAGCTTGTCAATAAACCCCTATTTTTGCAAAAGCTAAGCTTCAAAAAATGGAAAAAATAAAACTTTCTACCACACTGGAAATCTCTCGCTTTACCTTGGGCTTCTGGCGGCTGAAAAAGTGGAAAATGTCCACAGATGAACTACTCAATTTTATAGGAAAGGCGCTATCGCTGGGTATTACAACCTTCGATAATGCTGATATTTACGGAGATTATTCCTGCGAAACCTTGTTTGGCAAAGCGTTGGAACGAAAACCGGCTTTAAGACAAAAAATGCAATTAGTTACCAAATGTGGGGTTAAACCGGTTTCTCCAAAATTTCCCGAAAGAAAAACCAATCATTATGATACGGGATACCAACACATTGTAAACAGTGTGGAACAATCGTTGAGAAATTTTCATACCGATTACCTTGATCTGCTGCTTATTCACCGGCCCGACCCGCTGATGAATCCGGCAGAAACAGCTCGTGCTTTTGAAGATTTACACCGGTCAGGAAAAGTACTTCATTTTGGCGTTTCCAACTTCATCCCTTCCGATTTTGATATGCTTCAGGCGCATCTCCGGTTTCCACTGGTAACCAACCAGGTGGAAATATCGCCCTGGCAGTTGGAACATTTCCAAAACGGAAACATGGCTTATTTCCTGCAAAAAAGTATTCATCCTATGGCCTGGTCGCCGTTGGCACGGGGCAAACTTCTCCATCCCGACGATGAAAAAAGTTACAGGATTCATAAAAAGCTCACAGCATTGTCGCAGCGAAAAGAAACAGCGAGCCTCAGCACCTTGATTTATGCCTGGTTATTAAAACATCCGGCCGGCATTATTCCTATTCTCGGTACCGGAAAAATTGAACGGATTATCGAAGCATTAAAAGTTTTTGATGTCTCCCTGACCACCGAAGAGTGGTTTGAAATTTATGAAGCGGGGCTGGGACACAAGGTTCCGTAAGTACTCAAAATGCCGAAAAGTTCTTGAAGTTCAGAATTTGGGATATCTGCTTTGGCTTTTCCTGACCAATAAAAATACTGATAATCATGGAGAAAGCGATACCGGGTACTTTTGCGGCTTTACGGATAACTTCAGTTCGTTTCAAAATTATTTCAGGGCATTCTCATAAATTTCCAACAGCTTCCTTCCTACGGCTCCGGGAGAAAAAGTTTTTCCTGCGCCGGACCGAATGACCTTTTTCTTAAAAGTAATCTTATCGTCAAGAAAATCATTCAGAACGCTAAACAAAGCTGTTTCATCGCCTTTTGGTACCAGGCGGCCGGTGGTGTCATTTATCATTTCGGCAATACCACCCACATTCGTTGAGAAAACCGGAACGCCCAGCACAAAACTTTCGTTGATGACTACCGGCATGTTTTCATAATTGCTAAAGATGATTAGTGCATCAGCTTTTGCCATGGTTTGTGCCAGTGTTTTGTCTTCGAGCAGTCCGGTAAAAGTCAGTAATTTTTCCGGAACCTTTAGTGTGTGGGCATAAACTTTCATTTTCTCCAAATCTTTACCTTCGCCCACCAGCGTGAAATGAAAATCGTCCCGATTTCCCGAAAGTTTTTTTATCACCCGCAACAGTCCGCTGATGTTTTTGTGCATGTCGGTAAAGCAGCTCACATGAGTCAGCTCTTTCCTGTCCGTTTCTAGTTTTGATGGCTTCTCAGCCGCTACTTCAAAAAATACTTCATCCACTACATTGTAAATCACCCGGTAGTCGGGATTGAAGAGCTTATGGCTTTTCATGGCACGGGTCAGGTCATTGGAGACCGTGGTAACTACTGCTGCCTGCCTTACCACTATTCGCGTAAGCTGTTTCCTGAAAAAGCCCGCAAAAGCCCCCCTCAAATCCAGATAGCGGGTCCAATGTTCGGTAACCACATAAGGCGTTCCGTGCAGCCATTTGTAAAACAGCGCCAAAACACCGAGCCGGGTTAGTACATGCACATGTACGATATCAAATTTTTCACCGGGCAATTTCACCCTCTTTATGCCTTTCGTGTTGGCTCTGAAAAACCGCCAAAGGCCAACCGCAGGTGAAATAAGCGGAATGTGCAAACGGGGCAAACGGTAGTAAACCCGTGCGGTGCGAACGCCTGTTTTCGTCTCATAATCAATTTCGTATAACGGAACTGAAACCTCCGCCTTGACACCGTGTGTGTAAACCAGTGCAACTTCCGCAAAACGGGCTGCCGCTTCGGCATGCCGCTGAATAAAAAGGCCTGGCATGGGATCGTAACGGTTGGGATACCACCGGGCGAGGTTCAGAATATGCAAAGGTACGTCAGAAGGATTCATACATTCAGGATTTCATCCACAAAGGTACGTGCATTTTCAAAACGCACGTTGCCCAAACCTTTCACCACCTGAAAGGGAAGTTTGTAATCTTTTAGTGTTTTCAGGTAAAGTTCAAAAAGCTCCTCCCGGTTGTCGGGATTTTCACGTAAAGGGTCGGGCTCCCACGGGATATCCGGATAACAAAGCAGATACAAATCGTATCGATGTGTACGAAATTGCCG
>VAOW01012444.1_pt1 | contig 41394 bp, 38 predicted proteins | sample 3393921 | NCBI WGS metagenome assembly VAOW01 (sample SAMN08290428, study PRJNA428436) | hydrothermal vent metagenome | isolation source: Deep-sea hydrothermal vent chimney | place: Indian Ocean: Southwest Indian Ridge | depth 2742 m m | reverse complement strand
CTCCGACCGAGCGGTCGCGCCGTGCATTCGGGGTCGTCCGGGTCCGCTCGGTCGGGTCGCCCGGGTTCGGGAGATTCAAGTTTCTGCGCGGGTCGTCGATCTGTTCTCCGGCGTACCGTATGCAAGCAATCGGAAGTTTTACAAGGAGAGCCGGAGGTGGGCGTAGAACCGACACCAACGACACACGCATTGCCCTTGCGGGCGGCAGACTTCTCCAGCCTCGCCGAAGCCCTGGACTATGCGGCCGAGGGCGAAACCGGTGCCAATTTCTACACCGGCGGGGGGGATCTGCAGACCGTACTCTCCTATCGGGCACTGCGCCGGGAGGCGCGGCGCCTCGGGCGTCGGTTGTCGAGCCTGGGTCTCGAGCGCGGCGCGCGGGCGGCGCTGATCGCCGTCACCGGCCCGGACTTCCTGCGCTTTTTCTTCGCCTGCCAGTACGCGGGTCTGGTCCCGGTGCCGCTGCCGGTCTCGATCCGCCTCGGCGGTCATGAGGCCTATGTCGCACAACTTCGCCATCTGCTGCGCGGCTGCCGGGCCTCGATCGCGATGGCTCCCGCCGGGCTGCTGAAGTTTCTCGACGAGGCGGTAATCGACGAGTTCGAGTTGCACACCTACGGTGGCCCGGAGATCTTCGATGCATTGCCCGAGGCCGACGAGGCCCTGCAGCCGCTGGGCCCGGACGAGATGGCCTACATCCAGTACACCTCCGGGAGCACGCGTTTCCCGCGCGGTGTGGTGATCACCCAGCGCCAGGTGCTCAGCAATTTGGGCAGCATCATTCGCGACGGGGTGCAGATCAACGCGCAGGATCGATGCATGTCCTGGTTGCCTTACTACCACGACATGGGGATGGTCGGTTTCGTGCTGGCGCCGATCGCCGCCCAGCGCTCGGTCGACTATCTGGATACCCATGATTTCGCGATGCGTCCGCGGCGCTGGTTGGAACTCATCAGCCGCAACCGCGGCACGATTTCGTTCAGCCCGCCGTTCGGCTACGAGTTGTGCGCCCGACGTGTCTCCCGGGAGGATGCCGCGCGCTACGATCTGAGCACTTGGCGCGCGGCCGGGGTCGGGGCCGAGACCATCCGCGCCGAGACGCTGGAGCGCTTCGCCGAGGCGCTCGCCCCCGGCGGTTTCCGCCGCGAGGCGTTCCTGCCCTGCTACGGGATGGCGGAGTGCTCGCTGGGGATCAGTTCCACGCCCCTGGGGCGCGGTCTCGAGGTCGATCGGGTCGACGCGGACCATCTCGCCGCCGAGTACGTGGCGCGGCCGGCCGCTCCGGATACGGCGCGCGTCAGCGACTTCGTAAAATGCGGGCCGCCGTTGCCGGGTCACGAGGTGGTGATCCGCGATGCGCAGGGCCATCCCGTTGCGGAGCGCCACGCGGGCACCATTACCGTGCGCGGGCCGAGCGTGATGTCCGGCTATTTCGCGGATCCGGAGTTGACACGCGCGAGCCTGTCGTCCGACGGTTGGCTCGACACCGGAGACGTGGGCTACATCGCCGACGGCAGCGTGGTCATCACCGGGCGCAAGTCCGACATGATCATCATCCGCGGGCGCAACATCTGGCCCCAGGATCTGGAGTACCTGGCGGAGCAGCAACCCGAGGTGCGCCCGGGCGATGCCTCCGCGTTCTCGGTCCCGGGACCGGGCGGGTGCGAGGTGGTGGTGCTCGTGGTCCAGTGCCGGGTCGGCGATCCCGCGCGGCGGGCGGCCCTGGTGCGGCGCATGCACCGGCTGATCCACGAAACCCTGGGGATCGACGGCGTCATCGAACTGGTCCCGCCCCATACTCTGCCGCGTACCTCTTCCGGCAAGCTCTCCCGCTCTGCGGCGCGCCGCGATTATCTCCGACGTCTGGAGGAGGCCGAGCGCTCCGCGGGGACCGCCGAAGCGGCCCTGGGCGGCTGATCCGGGCGGCGGGGCCCCGACGGGGTTTTGAGCCGCTCTCCGATCATCGCGTTGACCGGCGCCACCGGATTCATCGGCGGCGCCATCGCACGCCGCCTGCTGCGCGAGGGCTGGGAGGTGCGGGCCCTATACCGGCCTTCCTCCCGGAACGACCCCGTAGCGCGCGCCGGGCTGTCCTGGATCCCGGGTTCACTGGAGGATACCGAGGCGCTGGCACGGCTGGTGGCGGGCGCCGACGCGCTCGTGCACTGCGCAGGTGTCGTGCGCGGTGCCGGGCGGGATGTCTTCGACCGTGTCAATGCCGAGGGTGTCGCGCGTATCGCCGCTCGCGCCGCGGCGGCGCGGGTGCCGCGTTTCCTGCTGATGTCCTCGCTGGCGGCCCGAGAGCCGCAGCTCTCGCCGTATGCGGCGAGCAAACGTGCCGGCGAGATCGCGCTGGCACGGGCGGCGGGTGCGATGGCATGGGTCGTGCTGCGCCCGCCGGCGGTCTACGGGCCGGACGATCGTGAACTGCGAGCGCTGTTCCGTTGTATCGGTCACGGCTTGCTACCGGTGTTGAGCGGTGCCGCGGCGCGCTTCTCGTTGCTCTACGTGGACGACCTCGCCGCCGCGGTGGCCTGCTGGCTGAGGGAAGGGGGCGGCGAGGGGCGTGCCTTCGAGCTGCACGACGGGCATCCCGGCGGTTATTCGTGGGCGGACGTGGCGCACGGTGCGCAGGCACTGCTCGGACGTCGGGTGCGTCGCGTGCCGGTACCGGCGGCGGCGCTGAAAGTCGCGGCGGCGTTCAATCTGGCGCTGGCCGTAACGGGGTACCGCCCCATGCTCACGCCGGGTAAGGTGCGTGAGTTGCGCCATCCGGACTGGGTCTGCGACGATGTTCCGTTCCGCGAAGCCACGGGTTGGCGCCCGGAGGTCGGGCTGGAGGAGGCGTTGCGCCGTACGTTCGGTTGGGGCGGGCGGCCCGGAACGGGCGGGCGCGCCGCGTGAAACGGTCCGCGGCACCGACCGCAGGTAGGGCGGGACGGGCGCACGTTATATACTGGCCCGGGCGCATTGGCGTAATGGCGAGCGAATTCCATGAGAAACTACGATGAAATTCTGACCGAGGTGTATCAGGGCCTGAAGGCCTCCGGTCAGGACGGGGTGCCGTTGAGCGAGGAGACCGAACTGGTGGGCGATCTGGGCCTGGACTCCGTTCAAGTCATGGAGATGCTGCTCGAGGTGGAGGACCGCTTCAGTATCTCCATCCCGATCAACATCCTCGCCGATGTCGTCACGATCCGTGACTTGGCCGTGCAGATCCGGCGCCTGACCGGCGACTGAGTCGATGGCCCTGTTCGACAAGTTCTCCCGCCTCGCCGCTGCGCGCCGCGACCTCGCCGGCTATGGGGTGAATCCGTTCGGCGTCGAGGTGGAACGCGTCTTCTCGGCGACCGAGGGCGAGATCACCGGCCGGCGCACGATCCTAGCCGGCACGAACAACTATCTCGGACTGAGCTTCGATCCGGAGTGTATCGCCGCGGCGCGCGCGGCGCTGCTCGCGGAGGGCACCGGTACCACCGGTTCGCGCATGGCGAACGGGACCTTCACCGGGCACTTGGCCCTGGAGCGCGAGCTGGCCGAATTCTACGGGCGCCGCGCCGCTATCGTGTTCTCCACCGGCTACCTCGCCAATCTCGGCATCCTCTCCTCCCTGGTGGCCCCCGGTGACGTGCTGCTCGTGGATGCGGATTGCCACGCCAGCATCTATGACGGCGGGCGGATGAGCGGCGCGCAGGTCATTCGCTTTCGCCACAACCAGCCCGAGGATCTGCGCAAGCGTCTGTTGCGCCTCGGCGAGCGCGCCGTCGACGCGGTGATCGTCGTCGAAGGTCTCTACAGCATGCTCGGTGATCGTGCGCCGCTGGCGGCGCTCGCCGAGGTCAAGCGCGAGTGCGGCGGCTATCTGGTGGTCGATGAGGCGCACTCCCTGGGCGTCGTCGGCGAGCACGGTCGCGGCGTGGCGGAGGAGGCCGGCGTGGAGGCCGACGTGGATTTCGTGATCGGCACCTTCAGCAAGAGCCTGGGGGCGACCGGCGGGTTCTGTGTCAGCGACCACCCGGAATTGGACGTGGTCCGTTATGCGAGTCGCCCGTACGTCTTCACCGCCTCGCTTTCGCCGTCGGTGGTCGCCTCGACCCGCGCCGCGCTCGGGATCCTGCGCCGCCGCCCCGAGTTGCGCCGTCGCCTGTGGGACAATGCCGAGCGCCTCTACTACGGGCTCGAGGCGCTCGGCTTCCGGCTCGGCCCCGAACCGAGCCCGGTGGTGGCCGTGTTGCTCGAGACCAAGGCCCAGGCGCTGGCATTCTGGGCGGGGCTGATCGAGCGCGGCGTCTACGTCAACCTGATGCTTCCGCCGGCCACCCCGAACGGCATGTTCCTGGTGCGCTGCAGCGTCAGCGCCGCCCATGAGCCGGTGCAGATCGACACGATCTGCACCGCGTTCGCCGAACTGCGCGGGATCGCCGCAACGCCCGGGTACCGCGCCTGCGGGGCGGACCTCACCGTTGCGCCGGCCAAGACGTCCCGCGGCGGCGGTTGAGTGGCGCGGACCTCGCCCGTCGGCGGTGCACGCAATGTAGGAGCGGTCCATGGTCGCTTTGCTCGAACTGGTTTCCTATGCCGATCGGCTCCTCGATAGCGCCGCGTTTTCCGATTACTGTCCCAACGGCCTGCAGGTGGAGGGACGCGCGCAGGTGCGGCGGCTGATCAGCGGCGTGAGCGCGAGCCGCGCCCTGATCGAGGCGGGGATCGCCGCCGGGGCCGACTTGCTGTTGGTGCATCACGGCTACTTCTGGAAGGGGGAGGACCCGTGCGTCACTGGGATGAAGCGCGCGCGCCTGGCGGCGCTGCTCGGCGCGCAGATGAGCCTGATGGCCTATCACCTGCCGCTCGATGCCCATCCGGAACTCGGCAACAACGCGCAACTCGCGCGCCGTCTCGGCCTGGAGGTCGCGGGTCGTTTCGGTCGCGGCCCCGGTCCCGCGGTCGGCTGTCGCGGCAGACTGGAGCCCGGACTCGCACCTGCGGTGCTGGCGCAACGCATCACGGAGGTGCTCGGCCGGGCGCCGCTGCACGTGCCGGGACGCACCGATTCGATCCGCACCGTGGCTTGGTGCAGCGGGGCCGCGCAGGGCTACATCGAGGAGGCCGCCGCGCTTGGGGTGGACGCCTATCTGACGGGGGAGGTCTCGGAGTCCACCGTACACGTGGCGCGGGAGACCGGTATGCACTTCTTCGCCGCCGGCCACCACGCCACCGAGCGCTATGGAGTACAGGCACTCGGTGCGCACCTGGCCGGACGATTTTCCCTCGAACACGAATTCGTGGACATCGACAACCCGGCCTGAGGCCGCGGCGGCACGGGCGCGCGCGACTCCGTCAGTCTGGTCAATCGCCACGTTACAGTGGTATAGTGGCGCCGCTTTCCGACCGTGCTCGGGTCGGGCCGCCGAACGCCCGGGTGCGCATGCCGCTTTCCGGGTCGGTGGCGGAGAAAGACAGCAGGCCGGGCAAGCGGGCGGACCCGGCGGATGCGATCCGCGACGGTTGGGGGCGCGATTCGGTTTACGCGACCCGTTGCACTCCCAGATCGATGGGCCCACCCTCGTTCCAGGCCCGCCGTGCCTGACCGGGGGGGCCGCGTTCCTCGTGGTATCCTTTTCGACGGCACACGCACTTCGGCGGGAACGCCCTGGAACCACACCTATGGCCCTGCTTGCCAACCGACGCTCGGTGATGACGCTGTTCTCGGAACCGGCGTGTTCGTTCAGCCATCGTGCGCGCATGGTCCTTGCCGAGAAGGGGATCACCGTCGATATCGTCCAGATCGATCCCGTCAGCAAGCCCGAGGATCTGATCGACCTGAATCCCTACAACAGCGTCCCGACCCTGGTGGACCGCGACTTGGTGCTCTACGACTCGCGGCTGATCATGGAGTACCTGGATGAGCGTTTCCCGCACCCGCCCCTGATGCCGGTGGACCCGGTGTCGAGGGCGCGCTCCCGGCTCGCGCTCTATCGCATCGAGCGGGACTGGTACAGCCTGGTGGAGGACCTGGAGGCGCGCAGCGAGAAGAGGTCCGGAAAGGCGCGCAAGATATTGCGCGACAGCATTACCGCGAGCGCCGATGTGTTCGTCGCGAAGCCGTTCTTTCTGAGCGAGGAGTTCTCCCTGGTGGATTGCTGCATCGCACCGTTGTTGTGGCGTCTGCCTACCTACGGGGTCGAGTTGCCGGTTCAGGCCAAATCGGTGCGGCAATACGCGGAGCGCATCTTCGCGAGGGATTCGTTTCAGGCCAGCCTCACCGACGTCGAGCGCGAAATGCGCCGTTGACCGGCGTCCGCACCGCGTGCCGCCGCAGTAGAGCCTTCCAAGTCCGACAGGTTCCCGGGGTTATGACCGCCAGTACGCGACCGTACCTGATCCGCGCCATCTACGAGTGGACTCTGGACAGCGGCCTTACGCCCTACCTGCTGGTCGATGCCACGGCGCCCGGCGCCCGCGTGCCCGAAAAGTACGTGGACAAGGGCAAGATCATCCTCAACATCGCACCCCAGGCGGTGCAAGGCCTGAAACTCGGCAACGATCAGGTGAGTTTTCAGGCCCGTTTCGGGGGCGCGCCCATGCAGGTGCAGGTCCCGACGCCCGCGGTGCTGGCGGTCTACGCTCGGGAGACCGGCCAGGGCATGCTCTTCGAGGAAGGGGAGGATTCTCCGCCGGCCCCCGAGGGCGAGCACCGCAAGCCAAGCCTCAAGGTCGTCAAGTAGCGCATCGTCGCGTGCTGTTTCGGCGCGGACGATGCCCGGCTCTAGCGGGAAGTTCCGGAGCGAGGGGCTCCCGGGGACGAGACACCCGAGGACGCCCCGGAGGCGGGTTCCTGGTCCGGCGCGGGCGGCGGCAGGGTTTTTCCGGGGTTGAGGATCCCGTTCGGGTCGAACTGGGCGCGGATGCGGCGCATGAGTTCCAGCGCCGCCGGGTCCACCTCGCGAGCGATGTAGTCGCGCTTTTGGAGGCCTACCCCATGCTCGCCGGACAGCGTTCCGCCGAGTTCCAGCACCAGCGCGAACACGCGGTCCAGGCACGGCTGCGCGGCGGCCGCCTGCGCCGGGTCGTCCGGATCGACGAGCAGGTTGACGTGGATATTGCCGTTTCCGGCGTGACCGAAGTTCACGATGGTGACGCCGAATTCACCGCTCAACCGCTCCAGACCGGCGATCAGGTCGGCCATCCGCGAAACCGGTACGACCACGTCCTCGTTGATCTTCTTCGGTGCGACGGTGCGTAGCGCCGGCGAGAGGGCCTTGCGTGCCCGCCACAGCTCGCGGACTTCCGCGGCGTTGCGTGCCGCGCGGATCTCCACGAGGTCCGGCCCGCCGGCGGCGCGGCATACCGCCTCCAGCGCCGGTTCCATGCACGCCTCGGGGCCGTCCACCTCGATCATCAACAGCGCCCCGGCATCGGCGGGCAGGGCGCCGCCGGCATAGTCCCGGATCATCCGGATCGCCCGCCCGTCCATGAATTCCACGGCGCACGGGATGACCGGCTGGGCCATAATCCTCGAGACGGCGCGCGCCGCCCCGTGGATGTCGCGATAGATCGCGCGCAGCGTGCGCCGGCCCTCGGCCAGCGGGGTGAGCTTCAGCGTCGCCTCGGTGATGACCGCCAGCGTGCCCTCCGAGCCGATGAGCAGGCGCGTGAGGTCATAGCCGACGACCCCCTTCGTGGTGTAGACGCCTACGCGCAGTTCCTCGCCGACGCCGGTCACGACGCGCAGGCCGAGGGTGTTCTCGCGCGGCGTGCCGTATTTCACCGCCCGCGGTCCGGCCGAGTTGCAGGCCAGATTTCCACCGACGGTGCAGTAGCCCGCGCTGGTCGGGTCCGGCGGCCAGAAGAAGCCGCGCGCCGCCGCCGCCTCCTGGACGGCTTGGTTGGTCGCGCCCGCTTCGACGACCAGCGCCCGGTTGTCCGGATCCACGCGCACGATGCGGTCCATGCGCTCCAGCGACAGGACCACGCCGCCGTACAGCGGCACGCTTGCGCCGGTGGTACCGGTCCCGCGCCCGCGCGCCACCAGCGCCACGCGATGCGCGTTGCACAGGCGCACCACGTCGCGCACCTGTTCGTGCCCGGTGGCGAGTACCACGGCATCCGGCAGGGCGTGCCGGCGGCTGTTGTCGTAGCCGTAGGACCAGCGATCGGCGGGGTCGGTGAGCACCGCGTCCGCGTCGACCAGATCCTCCAGACGCCGGAGAAATGCAGGCGAAGGCGCTTCCGGCGGGGTTCCCGGTCCCTTCGTGATCAATACCCGTGTCCCAGCAGTTTCCGGTCCACCAGGTCGCACAGGCAGTGGATGACCAGGATGTGCGTCTCCTGAACGCGGGCGGTGGAGGTCCCCGGGACGCGGATCTCCACGTCGCGCTCTTCGAGCAGGGTCGCAAGGGCGCCGCCGTCACGTCCGCTCAGGGCGATGACGCTCATATCGCGGCCGTGCGCGGCCTGCACCGCGCGCAGCAGGTTACGCGAATGGCCGCTGGTGGTGATCGCCAGGAGCACGTCGCCCGGCTGACCCAGCGCCTCGATCTGTCGGGAGAAGATCTCGTCGAAATGAGCGTCGTTCGCCACCGAGGTCAGAGTCGAGGCGTCGGTGGTGAGCGCCACGGCCGGAAGCCCCGGTCGTTCGGTCTCGTAGCGGTTGATCATCTCGGAGGCGAAGTGCTGGGTGTCCGCGGCCGAGCCGCCGTTGCCGCACGCGAGCACCTTGCGTCCGTCCAGGAGGCAGTCGGTGACGATACCGGCGGCGCGGGCGATCGCGGCGCTCGCCGAGCCCAGGGTCCGGCGCTTGACGGCAATGCTTTCTTCGAAATTCTCGCGGATGCGGGACAGCGGGTCCATGTGTCGATTCTCAGACCTCGAAGGCGTTGGGGATCCAGAGGATCCGCGGGGCCTGCGGCGGACCCGACATCGAGACGACATCGAGACGGCTCGGGCCGCGCGCGGCCTCGCGGTGGCGCTGGAGGTAGTGTAGCGCAGAGGCCGCCAGCCGCGTGCGTTTGCGCGCGTCCACGCTGTCGGCGCCGCTTCCGAAGTCGTCCCGGCGGCGATAGCGGACCTCCACGAAAACGGTCGTGGCGCCGTCGCGCATGACCAGATCGATCTCGCCCCGCGGGCAGCGGTAATTGCGGGTCAGCAGCCGCAGCCCGCGTGCTTCCAGATAATCGCATGCCAGCGCTTCGGCGCGTCGGCCGGTAGTCGTGGGTGCCTCGCCCTTCATGGCGACGTCGTTGTCGGTACCGGCGGCGTTGCGGTTGTGCTCGGTGTCGGCGCCGGTGCCGACGCGTCGGTCGGACCCGGTGCGGAGGCCGGCATGGACACCTGGTCCAGCAGCTTCGGTATGCCGTTCTCGAATTGCGCCCAGGGCAGGCCCCGGTGGATTCGTCCGGCGGCGTCCAAGGACAGGCTGCCGGTGGCGCCCTCGAAGCGCGCGAACGGACTCTTGCGTAGCGCCGGCAACTGGGGGATCAGCCGGTAGGCGTCGACCCCGAGCGCTTCGAGGCGCGACAGGTGCCGCGCCTGATCCGGCCACAGGTGCGCGAGTTCCGAACGCAGCGCCCGCTGCGCGGGACCCGGCGCCAGGATCCAGGGCATGTCGCAGAAGCGTATGCCGTCGAGGTCGCGGTTTCGGGACGGGTCCGGTGTCCCCGCGTAGACGTGGGAGGCGGCGTAGACCGGCAGCCTCGCGGCGTAGTGGAACCGGAGTTGGGGGCGAAGCAGGCGCGCCTCGCGCGGGAAGGCGGCCAGGAAGACGAAGTCCGCGTCCTTGCGCCGGCGCGGCTCGAATTGCAACTTCCGATGCAGCAGACGGCGCAACGCGCGGTAGCGCGCGCGACTCCGGTCCAGGTTGAGCAACCGGCGGATGGGGCCCGCGAAGTCGGTCCGGGTCGGGTCGTAGCGTTGTTCGGCGAGGGTCGTGCCCCCGAGTTGCTGCCAGCGCTGCTCGAAGGCCCGGGCCACCCGCTCCCCCCAGGGGCCGGTCGGCACCAGGACCAGGGCGCGGTTGCGCCCGTCCAGCCATGCGCGCTCGGCCGCTTGGCGCGCCTCCTGCTCGGGCGAGAGGCCGAACTGATACAGATTTGCGGGGACCCCCGTCGCATCGGTCCCGAGGTAATTCAGTGCGAGTACCGGCACCGGGCCGGGCGCTTGGTGGGCGAGTGCCGCGACCGCTTCCTTGCGTAGCGGACCGACGATGAACCCGGCCCCGTCGCGGATCGCCCGGCGGTAGCTCTGCACCGCATCGGCCGGTTGATCGCCGGTATCGTAGACGCGGATTTCGACCGGCGCGGACCGGCCGGTGTGCGCATAATAGGCGGCGAGAAACCCGTCGAGGACCGCTTTCGAGGCTCGGGCGTAGGGCCCGCGCAGCGGCAGCAACAGGGCGATCCGGCGCGGATAGCCGCGTGCGGCGGCGAAATATCGGAGCAGTTGCGGCACCAGCACCTGCGCGGCGGGGTGATCCGGGTACTGCCGCTCCCAGTCGGCGATCCCGCGGCCGACCGCCCGCGGGTTGCCCGGCGTGGCGCGCGCCAACTCCGCCAGCGCGAGCCAGCCGCGCAACGCACCCGGCTGCGCTGCGCTGCGCAGCCGTTCGAGTGCCGGGGTGGTCAGTCGTCCCAACGCCCGCCAGATCCGTTGCTGATTATCGCGGATCGCCTGCGGCTCCCGGAGCAGGCGCCCGAGGGCGACCCGCGCGCGTGCGCTCTCGAGCGGGTTGCCCGCCTGGAGATAGGCCGCGGCGCGCAGCCGGTACAGACGTCGCCGGATTTCGGGCGGCAGTTGCTCCGCATGCGCGATGGTGCTGTCGCTGAGGGCCTGCAGGGGCCTGCGTTCGGCGAGATCGATCTCGCCGAGCACCAGTCGGCGACGCGCGTCGAGCAGGGTCGCGCCGGGCGGCACGTGTACGGCGGCGAGCACGGTACGGGCCTTGGCCGGTTGGCCTGCGGCGCTCCAGGCGTGCGCCGCGCGCAGCAGGAAGTCTTCGCGTTGCGGTGTGGAGGCGCGCCGCGCGAGTTCCTCGTAGGCCTGTGCCGCCTGTCGGTAGTGCCCGGCCTTTTCGAGGGCGCGGGTCTGGCGCGCCGAGTTTACGCCCGGCGCCGTGCGCTGCAACCCGGCGCAGCCGCCGAGCAGGGTCAGGGTGAGGAGCCATGCGATGGCGAGGAGGGGGATCGTAGCGGCCCGCGGCCGCGGCTGAGTGGGGGGGCTTGGTTGCATGCGGGCGGTTCCGGGGCCAGGATGGAATCGGAGCGTATCGCGCTACGGCGGGCGTGGAAGAGTGGGCTTCGGCCAAGGGGAAGTCCGCTTCCGCACCGCCGCTGCGCCCTTCGCCCCGCGACGGACCCCCGCGCCAAGCGCGCCGGACACACCGATCGATCAGCGAAACACAGTATCTTGGCGGCGATGGAAGTGTCAATCGAGAAGGGTGCGCTGTATGTGACGGCCACGCCGATCGGTAATCTGGGGGATCTCAGCCCCCGGGGCCGTGCCGTGCTGGCGGGCGTCGATCGCATCGCCGCCGAAGACACGCGCCGCAGTCGGGCGCTGCTCGCGCACTTCGATGTCCACACACCGCTCGTCGCATTGCATGAGCACAACGAGTCCCGCCGGAGTCCGGGACTGGTCGAGGGGCTGCGCGCGGGTGGAACGCTGGCCCTGGTCTGCGACGCCGGTACGCCTTCGATCAGCGACCCGGGCGGCCGGCTCGTGGCGCTGGCGCATGAACAAGGCGTGCGGGTGATCCCGATCCCGGGTCCGAGTGCCGTGATCTGTGCATTGTCCGCCTGCGGTCTGTCCACCGAGCGTTTCGCCTTCGAGGGGTTCCTGCCGGCGCGTGCCGCGGCCCGTCGCGCACGGATCGAGTCGTTGCGCGAGGAGGGGCGCACGCTGATCTTCTATGAAGCGCCGCACCGCCTGGCGGTGACCCTACGCGATCTCGCGCAGGTCCTCGGAGCGGGGCGTCCCGCGACGCTGGCGCGCGAACTGACCAAGGTCTTCGAGACCATTCGTCGTGACACCCTCGGATCGTTGGCGGAATGGGTGGCGGCGGACGCGGATCAGCGCAAGGGGGAGGCGGTGATCGTGGTGGGGGGCGCCGTCGCTGACCGGGAGGCGACGGCCGGTGCGGCGCGGCGCGTTCTCACCCTGCTGCTGGAGGAACTGCCGCTCAAGCGCGCCGTGGCCCTGGCGGCGTCGATTACCGGAGAGGGTCGGAACCGGCTCTACGAACTGGCCCTTGAGCTTCGCGGCCCGCTGCGGTAGAAATCAGGGGAGCGGGGCAACCGTGCCCCGAGGGCAGGGAACGCCATGGCCATGACTTCCGGCGGTCCGGACGGACCGATCCATCCCGATTTCCTCCGCGGCTTGGCGCGTTGGCGCGCCGGCGATTACCGAGGTGCCGCGGTGTGTTTTCGCAAGGCCGAGGGCGCCGCTGATCGCCGCCATCGCCAACGCCACCGCTATGCCTCCTTCCATGGACTGGCCCTGGTCCATCTGGGGGATCCCGGCGGGCTCGCGTTGTGCCGCGGCGCGGCGGCGGCCGACGAACTGGACGTGGTGCTGCTGCGCAATCTCGCCCTGGCGGAGTTGCGCGCCGGCCACCGGCGCCGGGCGCTGGCGGCGCTGCAACGGGGGCTGGCGGTCGATCCGCATGAGCCGGAACTGTTGCGTCTGCGCCGCAGCCTCGGGACGCGGCGTCGCCCGGTGCTGGGTTTTCTTGGCCGCGATCATCTGCTGAATCGTCTGCTCGGGCGGGCCACCTATCGGCGCCGCACCGGGTGAAGTTCCGTGTGATGCCGGTGTTATACTGATAAACGGAGTCGGCCGGGCAGTCGCCGCGTCTTTCAGGCGTGGAGGAAAGTCCGGGCTCCATAGGGCAGGGTGCCAGGTAACCCCTGGGGGGCGTGAGCCCACGGAAAGTGCCACAGAGAATAGACCGCCTAAGCGCCTACGGGCGCCGGCAAGGGTGAAACGGTGCGGTAAGAGCGCACCGCGCACGGTGGCAACACCGGCGGCACGGCAAACCCCACCCGGAGCAAGACCAAATAGGGGGGCAATGGTGCGGCCCGTACCGCCCCCGGGTAGGTCGCTAGAGGTGCGCGGCGACGCGCATCCCAGAGGAATGACTGTCCTCGACAGAACCCGGCTTACAGGCCGACTCCCCCATCAATAGTGCGGCCGTAGGCCGCCACCCCTTCCCTTCTCCCTCAGGGAGAAGGTGGCCCGAAGGGCCGGATGAGGGGGGTGCCCTACGGCCGAAGGCCGTTACAACACCTATCGCTTCCCCCCAACCGCAGGCCGCCATCCTTCTCTGTTTTCCCCAAGGAGGGGCTTGGGGGGCAGGGTCGCCCCAACCCACGTCCGTTTCCCGCTCGGCTTCCCGCCGCACCCGGCTACCGCGCCGATTCCCGGCCTTGACAGCCCGACTCACCCGGCAGTATCGTCGCGGTGGGCTATCGTGGGTTTTTGTGGGTGCACGGTGGATAATTAGAATCGTCATGGGGGCTGTCGGGGGTGGCCATCTCCTTCCGAGGGGTCAACGTCGTCACGTTGGATGCCAAGGGTCGCTTGGCCGTCCCTGCGGTGCATCGTCAGAAGCTCGCCGACCACTCTGACGGGCAGGTGGTCGTCACACGCAATCGCGAGTCCTCCCTGCTCCTGTACCCGCTTCCGGAATGGGAGGATCTGGCCCGCCGCATCCTCCGGCTCCCCGAGTCCGATTACGTCAGCAGTCTGCGCGCGGTCATGGTCGCGAACGCCACCGACTGCCGGCTCGACGGGCACGGGCGGGTACTGCTCCCGGCGTTGCTGCGCGATCTGGCCGCGATCACGAAGACGGTGCGGGTGATCGGCATCGGTGGGCACTTGGAGATCTGGGACGAGGCGACCTGGGACGAGAAGCTGCGCCGCAGCCTGGGTGTGGTGAGGGAGGAGCCGCCGCCGAGCGTGGGGGAGATCCTCATCAGCTGATCGCCGATGGCGCGAGACGATATCCATCAGGCAGTGCTGGTGACGGAGGTGGTGGAAGCGCTGCGTCCGCGCCCGTGCGGGCGTTACGTGGACGCCACCTGCGGGTGGGGCGGGCACGCGGGTGCGATCCTCGAGCGGATCGGGTCGCAGGGTCGGCTGCTGGCCGTCGACCAGGACCCGCGGGCGGTCGCCGCCGCCCGTGAGCGCTGGCGTGACGATGCGCGGGTGATCGTGGCGCACGGATGTTTTTCGAGGCTGGAGGAGCTGGTGGAGACGCACGGATTCGCCGGCGGCGTGCAAGGGATCCTTCTGGACCTGGGGGTTTCCTCGCCCCAGCTCGATGACCCGCGGCGCGGATTCAGCTTCCTGCGTGACGGTCCCCTGGACATGCGCATGGATCCGGGTCGCGGCGAGAGTGCCGCCGACTGGCTGGCACGGGTATCCGAACGGGAGCTGGCGCAGGTGATCCGTCGCTACGGCGAAGAGCGCTACGCCCGCGCGGTGGCGCGGGCCGTCGTGCGCGAGCGTACCGCCGCGCCGTTGAGGCGCACCGGGCGACTGGCCGAAATCGTGGCCGCCGCGGTGCCCACGCGCGAACCGGGCAAGCACCCGGCGACGCGCACCTTCCAGGCGATCCGGATTTTCGTGAACCGCGAACTGGAGGAACTGGAGACGTGTCTTCCCCAGGCGATCGCCGCCCTGGCCCCCGAAGGGCGGCTGGCGGTGATCAGTTTTCACTCCCTGGAGGACCGTATCGTCAAGCGATTCCTTCGGGATCAGGCGCGCGGGGATCGTTTCCCGCCGGACCTGCCGGTGGCGTACGACCGGCTCAGCCCGACGCTGAGGCTGGTGGGACGGGCGCGCCGCCCCGGGGCGGCGGAGATCGGGCACAACCCGCGCTCGCGCAGTGCGGTGCTGCGGGTGGCGGAGCGGCTGTCGTGAAGGGCCCCGGCGCGGGTCCCGTCCTGCTGATCCTGGTGCTCGCCTCCGCCATGGGCGTGGTCTACGCCAAGTATGAGAGTCGCACGCTGTTCGGGCGCCTGCAGCACCTGCGCGCCGAGCGCGACGCCCTGAACGTCGAATGGGGGCGGTTGGAACTGGAGGAGGGCACGCTGGGGACTCACAGCCGGGTCGAGCGCCTGGCGCGCATCCGGCTCGGGATGCACCGGCCGGCCATCGGCTCCGTGGTGTTCGTGAGACCCTGATGGCGCCGCACGGGCACAGGCCGAATCCCGGCCCGCATCCCGCGCGACGCGCGACGGTGCTGTTATTGTGCGCGGTCGCCGGGGCGCTGCTCGTGGCGCGCGCCGTGGACCTCCAGGTCCTCGATCGGGGGTTTCTGCAGCGCCAGGGTGATCTGCGGTCCCTGCGCGTGATCCCGATCCCCGCGCACCGGGGCATGATCACCGATCGCAACGGTGCGCCCCTGGCGATCAGCACGCCGATGGACTCGGTGTGCGCCGACCCGCGGGATCTGGGCGGCGACCGCGCCGGCCTGACGCATCTGGCGCGCATGCTCGACCTGAACCCCGTATCCCTGGCGGCACGGGTGAGGGCCAATTCGACCCGGCAATTCATGTACATCGATCGGCAGATCCCGCCCGAGGCGGGACGGCGCGCGGCGGCGCTGGATCTCCCCGGGGTGTTCCTCCGACGGGAATACAAGAGTTATTACCCCACCGGCCCGGTCGCCGCCCAGGTGGTCGGCTTCACCAACATCGACAATGTCGGGCAGGAAGGTTTGGAGCTGGCATATAATAAATGGTTGCGCGGGGTTCCGGGGAGCGAGCGGGTACTCGAAGACCGGCTCGGTCATATCGTGCAGGACGTCGAACTTCTGCGCGCCCCGCGTCCCGGCAAGGACTTGGCCCTCAGTCTCGATCGGCGGATCCAATACCTCGCCTACCGGGAACTCAAGGCGACGGTGCAGCATCGGCACGCCCTCGCCGGTTCCCTGGTGATGCTCGATGTGCGCACCGGCGAGGTGCTGGCGATGGTGAACCAGCCCTCCTACAACCCCAACAACCGGACTCAGCTCCAGCCCGGTCGCTATCGCAACCGGGCCGTAACCGACGTCTTCGAGCCGGGTTCCGCCATCAAGCCGTTTACGATCGCCGCGGCGCTGCTGTCGGGGCGCTATCGCCCGGACACCGTCATCGATACGAGCCCCGGTTGGTGGGTGGTCGGCGGCGACACCATCCAGGACGTGAGTGACTTCGGCACGATCGACGTGAGTACGGTGATCGAAAAGTCGAGCAACGTCGGGGCGAGCAAGATCGCCCTGACGCTATCGCCGCGCGCCATGTGGACGGTGTTTCGCAAGTTCGGCTTCGGCGTCGGTACCGGGAGTGGTTTCCCGGGCGAGTCGCCGGGCTGGCTGCCTTTCTATACGAGTTGGAACCGCGTGGATCAGGCGCACCTGGCCTTCGGCTACGGGAGTTCGGTCACCGCCCTGCAACTCGCGCAGGCCTATGCCGCCCTCGCCGACGACGGCGTGATGCATCCCGTCCGCTTTATCAAGGTCACGCAACCCGTCTCGGGCACCCGGATCCTGCCCGCGCGCATTGCCCGCGAGGTGCGGGCGATGCTGGAGCGGGTGGTCAGTCCCGAGGGCACCGGCTACCGCGCGCGTGTGCCCGGCTATCGGGTGGCCGGCAAGACCGGCACCGTGCACCGCGCGGTGCCGGGGGGCTACTCCCCGAATCACTACGACGCGATCTTCGCCGGCATGGCGCCGGCCGGCGACCCGCGCCTGGCGATGGTCGTGGTGATCGACGATCCGCAGGGTGAATACTACGGCGGCCAAGTGGCCGCACCGTTGTTCGCCAAGGTCATGGCCGGTGCGTTGCGTTTCCTGGACATCGCGCCGGATGCGATCCCGCCCCGCCGGTTCGTGTGGGGGGGGAAGCGGGCATGATGCCGGCACGCCTCCATGCCGTGTGCCCGCGCCTTCGCGACCTGCTGGCCGGTGCGGTCGCCGTCGGCGAGCGGGACGACCGCGAGATCCGCGGCCTGACCCTGGACAGTCGCGCGGTGCGCCCGGGTGAGCTGTTCCTCGCCTGCGCCGGACGGCGCACCCACGGGCTCGCGCACCTCCGGGAGGCGCTCGCCGCGGGCGCCGCCGCCGTGGCCTACGAGGTGCGCGACGCCCGTGAGGCGCGCGTGTTGCGTGAGCGCTACGCCGTGGCCGGTATCGGGCGTACGCCGCTGATCGCGGTGCCGGGCCTGTCGCGTCAGGCGGGTCCGATCGCCGGGCGTTTCTACGGGCAGCCGTCGCGGGATCTCACGGTGATCGGGATCACGGGGACCAACGGCAAGACCTCGTGCAGCCACTACCTGGCTCAGTCCCTGGATGCACCGGGGCGCCGCTGCGGCGTGATCGGCACCCTCGGCGCGGGGTTGTTCGAGGACCTGTCCCCCGCGGGTCACACGACGCCGGACGCGGTGAACGTGCAGCGCCTGCTGGCCGAGTTGCGCGCGCGCGGCGCGCGGGCCGTGTCCATGGAAGTCTCCTCCCACGGCCTGCACCAGGGGCGGGTCGACGGTGTGCACTTCGATACCGCGCTGTTCACCAACCTCACGCGCGACCACCTCGACTATCACGGCGACATGCGCGCCTATGGAAAGGCCAAGGCGGCGCTGTTCGAGAGCGTCGGTCTGCGCCGGGCGGTGGTGAACGCGGGCGACCCGTTCGGCCGCCGGATCCTGGATTCCCTGTCTCCGGAGGTGCGTGCCGTCGGTTTCCGTCTCGAGGACGGGGCGCGCGAGACGGTGCCCACGACGGGCATACCCATGGTTCTGGGCGCAGACGTGCAGGTGGGCCGCAACGGGTGCGCCTTGCGGGTGGATACGCCGTGGGGATCGGGACGGATCGAGACCGGCCTGCAGGGCCGATTCAACGCCGAGAACCTGCTGGCGGTGCTCGCCGTGCTGCTGTCCCTGGAGGTCCCGTTCACCGCGGCCCTCGATCGGCTCTCGGTGCTGCGTGCGGTCCCGGGGCGGATGGAGGTGTTCGGCGGAGGGCCGGACGAGCCGCTCGTGGTGGTCGATTACGCGCACACGCCCGACGCGCTGGAGCAGATCCTGGGGGCGTTGCGCGCGCAGTGCGCGGGCGAACTCTGGTGCGTGTTCGGTTGCGGCGGCGAGCGCGATCCCGGCAAGCGTCCGCTGATGGGGGCGGTGGCCGAGCGCCTGGCGGACCGCATCGTGCTCACCGATGACAACCCGCGCGGCGAGTCCGCCACGGATATCGTGATGCACATCCAGAAGGGGATGCGCGATCCCGACCGGGCCTACGTGCGCCGCGAACGCGGCGAGGCGATCGCACTGGCGGTGCGCTTCGCGCGGCCCGCCGACGTGGTGCTGGTGGCGGGCAAGGGGCACGAGCAGGTGCAGGTGTCGGGCGGGCGAGCGACACCCTTCAGCGACCGCGAAGAGGTCGCGCGGGACTTGGCGGAGCGGCACTCGTGAACGGCATGCGCCTGAGCGAGACCGCGCGCCTGCTCAAGGCGCGCCATGTCGGCGGCGACGCCGTGTTCCGCAGTGTCGGCACCGACAGTCGCGCGTTGGAGGTCGGGGCGCTGTTCGTGGCGCTGCGCGGGCCGCACTTCGACGGCCACGACTACGTGGTCGAGGCCGGAGGTCGGGGCGCGGTCGGCGCCATGGTGGCGCGCGCCCTCGACGTCGAACTCCCGCAACTGGTGGTGCGTGACCCGCGCGCCGCGCTCGGGACCCTGGCGGCCCATCACCGCGGGCGCCTGCGGATTCCCGTCATCGCGGTGACCGGGAGCAACGGCAAGACCACGGTCAAGGAGATGCTCGGGTCGATCCTGCGCTCCCTGGGCGAGGTGCTGATCACCCGCGGCAACCGGAACAACGACCTCGGGGTCCCCCTGACGCTGTTGCAGATCGACGACCGCCACGCGGGGGCGGTGATCGAGATGGGCGCCAATCACCCGGGCGAGATCGCCGTGCTGAGCCGCATGGCGGCGCCGACGGTGGCGCTCATCACCAATGCCGGATCGGCGCACCTGGAGGGCTTCGGCGCCCTGGAGGGCGTGGCGCGCGCGAAGGGCGAGATCTTCGAGGGTCTCGCGGCGCAGGGCACGGCGGTGATCAACGCCGACGACCCGCACGCCGCGCTGTGGCGACGCTTGGCGGGCGCCGGGCGTAACGTGCTGACCTTCGGCGTGGATCGCGCCGCGGACGTGCGCGTCGGCGACTTGACCGTGCTCTCCGACGCCTCCTCCCGCTTTACGCTCGAGACGCCGCAGGGCCCCGTCCCCGTGACGCTGCCGCTCCCGGGCCGCCATAACGTGCTCAACGCGGTCGCCGCCGCCGCCGCCGCGCTCGCCGCGGGCGCGGACCTGGATTCGATCCGCACCGGTCTGGCCGCGGCGCACGGCGCGCCGGGACGCCTGCAGGTGCGGGCGGCGCGCGCCGGGGCGCGGATCCTCGACGATACCTACAACGCCAACCCGGCATCGCTGGCGGCGGCGCTCGATACCCTGGCCGTCCTGCCGGGCGCCCACTGGCTGGTGCTGGGCGATATGGCCGAACTCGGCCCCGAGGCCGCGGCCCTGCACGCGGAGGTCGGGCGGCGTGCGCGCGCGAGCGGCGTCGAGCGGCTCTATGCGACGGGGACGTTGAGCCGCGGCGCGGCGCGGGCGTTCGGCGCCGGCGCACGGCATTTTTCCGACACGGTCTCATTGGCGCAGGCGCTCGAGGCGGCGCTGCGCCCGGGTGTCATCGTGCTGGTGAAGGGGTCGCGTTCCATGGCCATGGAACGGGTGGTCGGCGCCCTGATCGCGGAGGAGGTCGCATGAACCGGTGCGCACGCGGGACGAGGGCGTTCGGGCGTGCCGGGTGCGGTGTGCGCGTGTCGCGAATCTCCGGGCGGGCTTGAACCATGCTCTATGCCCTCGCCGAATATCTGACCCGTTTCTACAGCGGCTTCAACGTATTCCGCTACCTGACCCTGCGCGCGATCCTGGGCGTGCTGACCGCGCTCACGATCTCGTTCGTGATCGGGCCCTATATCATCCGGCGCCTGAGTTCCCATCAGATCGGCCAGAGCGTGCGCGCCGACGGTCCCCCGACCCACCTCGCCAAGGCCGGCACTCCGACCATGGGCGGCTTGCTGATCCTGGCGTCGATCGCCGCCAGCACGTTGCTGTGGGCGGACCTGCACAATCGCTACGTGTGGCTGGTACTGCTCGTGACGATGCTGTTCGGCGTCATCGGCTGGGTCGACGACTATCGCAAGCTGGTACTGCGCGATTCGCGGGGGCTCTCGGCCCGCAGCAAGTTCTTCTGGCAGTCGGTGGTCGGTCTGGGCACCGCCGCGTTCCTCTATTTCACGGCGGTAACGCCCGCGGAGACCGAGTTGGTCGTGCCGTTCTTCAAGCACGTCTACGTGCCGCTCGGCTGGCTGTACATCCCGGTCGTGTACCTGGTGATCGTGGGTTCGAGCAATGCGGTGAACCTGACCGACGGCCTCGACGGCCTGGCGATCCTGCCCGCGGTCCTGGTCGCCGGGGCGCTGGGCATCTTTGCGTATGCGACCGGGCACGTGAAGTTCTCGGGTTACCTCGGCATTCCCTACATCGCCGGGGTCGGCGAGCTGATCGTGGTGTGCGGCTCGCTCGTGGGCGCCGGCCTCGGCTTCCTGTGGTTCAACGCCTACCCGGCGCAGGTGTTCATGGGCGATATCGGCGCCCTCGCGCTCGGCGCGGCGTTGGGGTTGCTGGCGGTGATCGTGCGCGAGGAACTGGTACTGCTGATCATGGGCGGGGTGTTCGTGATGGAGACCGTTTCGGTGATCCTGCAGGTGGTCTCCTACAAGCTCACCGGGCGGAGGATCTTCCGAATGGCCCCGTTGCACCACCACTTCGAGTTGAAGGGGTGGCCGGAGCCGCGCGTCATCGTGCGCTTTTGGATCGTCACGGTGATCCTGGTCCTGATCGGATTGGCGACGCTCAAGATCCGATGACCGGGGAGCGGACAGGACTGGACGGACGGGGCCGGGCGCCGGCCCGCCTGTCGCATGGGATTGAATAACGCTATGGCGGTCAGTCGCGCACACATGGCCACGCTCGTACAGCCGCATCGGGTACTCATCGTCGGTCTCGGCGCGACCGGGCTGTCGTGCGCGCGATTTCTGTCGGCCCACGGTGTGGAGATCGCCGTGACCGACACACGGCCCCATCCGCCGGGTCTGGAGGCACTGCGCGAGACCCTTCCCGACGTGGCGGTGTTCCTGGACGGACTCGATGAGCAGGCGTTGCGCAGTGCCGAGGAGGTGGTGTTGAGCCCGGGTGTCGCGCGGCGCACACCGCAGATCGCGGCGGCGCTCGCCCGCGGCACGCCGGTGGTGGGCGACGTGGAGGTCTTCGCGCGCTATGCGCGCGCGCCGGTCGTCGCGGTGACCGGCTCCAACGGCAAGAGCACGGTCACCACGCTCATCGCCGGGATGGCGCGCGCCGCCGGGCGCGAGGTGCGCGCGGGCGGCAACCTCGGCACGCCGGCGCTGGACCTGCTCGGCGACGGCGAGCCGGACCTCTACGTGCTGGAACTCTCCAGTTTCCAGCTCGAGTGCACCGAATCGCTCGCCCCCGAGGTCGCGGTGGTGTTGAATCTGAGTGCGGACCACATGGACCGCTACCGGGACCTCGATGAGTACGCGGCCGCCAAGGCGCGCATCCTGCGCCGCGCGAAGGTGCAGGTGATCAACGCCGACGACCCGGTGGTCGCGGCGATGGCCGATCCGGCGCGTCGCGTGATCCGGTTCACGTCGGCGGTGCCGCGGGCGGACGAATTCGGGCTGCGGAAATACGCCGGCGAGGACTGGCTCGCGCACGGCGCCGAGCCGCTGGTGCGCGCGGCCGCGCTGCGCCTGCCCGGGCGTCACAACCGGGCCAACGCCCTCGCCGCCCTGGCGGCGGGCACGGCCCTGGGCCTGGCCCCGGAGGCGATGGGTGAGGCCCTGGGCCGGTTCGCCGGGTTGGCGCACCGTACGCAGTGGGTGGGCGAGCGCGACGGGGTGGTCTGGTACAACGATTCCAAGGGCACCAACGTGGGCGCCACCACGGCGGCGCTCGAGGGTTTCGATGCGCCGGTGGTGCTGATCGCCGGCGGCGACGGCAAGGGGGCGGACTTCTCCGAGCTGCGCGCGCCGGTGGCGGCCCGCGCCCGCACGGTGGTGTTGTTCGGGCGCGATGCGCCGTTGATCGCGCGCGCGCTGGAAGGGACCGTGCCCCTGCATGCGGCGGGCGATCTCGATGAAGTGGTACGCACCGCCGGCGCGCTCGCCCGTCCCGGCGACGTGGTGCTGTTCTCGCCCGCGTGCGCGAGCTTCGACCGGTTCCGCAACTACGAGGAGCGCGGTGCGCGCTTCATGGAGGCGGTGCGCAGATGGCTGCAGTGAGCGCATTGGGGGCGACGGCACGGACCGCGGCGCCGGGACGGGCGAGCGCATCGGCGGTGGACCTGGACCTCCCGCTGCTGATCGTGGTGATCGCCATTGCGTCCCTGGGGCTGGTGATGGTGGCCTCGACCTCTCTGGGCCTCGCCGAACGCCAGTTCGGCGACCCGTTCCATTTCGTGATCCGGCAGGGAATCTTCCTGGTGCTGGGCGCCGGCGCAATGAGCATCGTGCTGCGTGTGCCGCTGGCGCTCTGGGAGCGGCTCGCGCGTCCCCTGTTCTTCGCCACCCTGGTGCTGCTTGCGGCGGTGCTGGTGCCCGGCGTCGGCTGGCAGGTGAACGGCAGCGTGCGCTGGATCCCGCTGGGGCCCATGCACCTGCAGGTCTCGGAGCTGGCCAAGTTCGCCGCCGTGGTGTACCTCGCGGACTACGTGGTACGGCACGCGGAGGCGGTGCGCACCACCGCGCGCGGTTTCCTCACCCCCATGGCCCTGTTGTGCGTGGCCGGGTTGTTCCTGTTGCTGGAACCGGATTTCGGCTCCACCGGCGTGTTGATGGCCACGGCGCTCGGTTTGCTGTTTCTGGCCGGCGTGCGGTTGTGGCAGTTCGGCCTGCTGTTTCTGACGGTATCGACCGGACTCGGGTTGCTGGCGGTCCTCAGCCCGTACCGTCTCGCACGGTTGACCTCATTCCTCAACCCCTGGGCGGATCCGTTCAGTTCCGGCTTCCAGCTCACCCAGGCGCTGATCGCGATCGGTCGTGGGGGATGGCTCGGCGTGGGGCTCGGCAACAGCGTCCAGAAACTGTTCTACCTGCCCGAGGCCCACACCGATTTCCTGTTCTCGATCCTCGCCGAAGAACTGGGCCTGCTCGGCGTCGTGGTGGTGGTGGCGATGTTCGGTTTCGTGGTATGGCGGGCGTTTCGCATCGGCCGGCGGGCCGAACGCACCGGGCAGGCGTTCGGTGCCTACCTCGCCTACGGCATCGGCCTGTGGGTCGGGTTGCAGGCGTATCTCAACATCGGGGTGAATCTGGGGGTGCTGCCGACCAAAGGCCTGACCCTGCCGCTGATGAGCTACGGCGGCAGCAGCCTGCTCATGAACTGCGTCGCGATCGGACTTCTGCTCCGGATCGATCGCGAGACACGCCGGATCGGGGTCGGGGCGCGCCGCGTGGCCGCCGCCGTCGCCGCGCGCGGTCGGGGGGGGCGCCGATGAACGCCGTGCGCCCGGTGCTGATCATGGCCGGCGGGACCGGCGGGCACGTCTTCCCGGCACTGGCGGTGGCGGAGGTGTTGCGCGCCGACGGGATCCCGGTGCTGTGGATGGGGACCCGCCGCGGGCTGGAGGCCCGGGTGGTGCCGAAGGCGGGAATCCCGATGATCCGGATTCGTGTCGGCGGGCTGCGCGGGAAGCGCGTGACGGTGCGGCTGACGGCCCCGTTCATGTTGGGACTGGCGCTGCTTCAGGCCCTGCTCGTCATGGTGCGCCGCCGGCCCTGCGCGGTGCTCGGGATGGGCGGCTACAGCGCGGGACCGGGCGGTGTGGCCGCGTGGTTGCTGCGGCGCCCGCTGTTGATCCACGAACAGAACGCCGTGCCCGGGTTGACCAACCGCTGGCTGGCGCGGCTCGCCGGCCGGGTCATGGAGTCGTTCCCGGGCACCTTCCCGGCGCGCGTGGGTGCGGTGGCCACCGGCAATCCGGTGCGCGCGGCGATCGTCGCGTTGCCGCCGCCCGAGGAGCGATTCACCGGGCGCGCCGGTCCGCTGCGGCTCCTGGTGTTGGGCGGGAGCCTGGGCGCGCGGGCCTTCAACGAGGTCGTGCCCCGCGCACTCGGGCGGCTGTCGCCTCGGCGCCGCCCGCACGTGTGGCATCAGGCCGGGCGGCGCACCTTCGGTGTGGCACGCGCCCGCTATGAAGCGGCGCGGATCGCAGACGCACGGGTGGAGCCGTTCATCGACGACATGGCCCGGGCCTACGGTTGGGCGGATCTGGTGCTGTGCCGCGCGGGCGCGATGACGGTCTCGGAGCTGGCGGTGGCGGGGGTGGCGGCGATCCTGGTCCCGTACCCCCACGCGGTGGACGATCATCAGACGCGCAATGCGCAGTATCTGGTGGAGCGGCGGGCGGCGCTGCTGATCACGCCGGCGGACTTCGGCGAGGCGCGACTGATCGAGTGCCTCGAGGCGCTGCACGGCGAGCGCACGCGCCTGCTGGAGATGGCGCGCGCGGCGCGCGCCGCGGGTCGACCGCGCGCGGCGCGCGTGGTCGCGGACCTGTGCCGCCGGGCGGCGGGGCTGTGAGCGGCGTGCGGAGCGGGGCGGATCACGGGTCATGACGAGCGAGGAACGACGGGCGTCACGGATGGGTATCGAGAGCGAAACCGGCATGGGTCGTATCCGCCGCATCCACTTGGTGGGGATCGGCGGCGCCGGTATGGGCGGGATCGCCGAGGTGCTCATCAACCTCGGCTATCGGATCACCGGTTCCGATCTGCGGGAGAACGCGGTCACGCAGCGCCTGCGCGCGCTCGGCGCCGGCGTGGTCATCGGCCACGACGCGGCGCACATCGAGGATTGCGACGCGGTGGTGGTGTCCACTGCGGTCGGGCCGCAGAACCCGGAGGTCGCGGCCGCGCGGGCGCGCCGTGTTCCGGTGGTCCCGCGCGCCGAGATGCTCGCCGAACTGATGCGTTTCCGTTACGGGATCGCGGTCGCCGGGACTCACGGCAAGACCACCACGACCAGTCTGATTGCAACCCTGCTGGCCGAGGCGGGGCGCGACCCGACCTTCGTCATCGGCGGGCGCCTGAACAGCGCCGGCACCAACGCGCGCCTCGGCGGCGGGCGCTACCTGGTCGCGGAGGCCGACGAGAGCGACGCCTCGTTCCTGTATCTGCAGCCGATGATGGCCGTGGTCACCAACATCGACGCCGATCATCTGGGCGCCTACGGCGGCGATTTCCAGGCACTGCGTCGCAGCTTCCTGGAATTCCTGCACCACCTGCCGTTCTACGGTCTTGCGGTGCTGTGTCTCGACGACCCGGTGGTCCGCGATCTGCTGCCGGAGATCGGGCGTCCGGTCCTGACCTACGGGTTCAGTGACGACGCCGGCGTGCGCGCCGTGGGCTTTCGCCAGGAAGGGATGCGTACCCATTTCGCGGTGCGTCGCAACGGGGTGCGCGAATGGCTCGAGGTGACGCTGAATCTCCCGGGACGGCACAACGTGCAGAACGCCCTCGCCGCCGTCGCCGTGGCCCACGAGTTGGGCGTCGACGACGGGCCCCTGTTGCGCGGGCTCCAGGGGTTCCAGGGGATCGGCCGTCGGTTCCAGGTCTATGGGGAACTCGACGGCCCGCGCGGTCGGGTGTTGTTCATCGACGACTACGGCCATCACCCCCGGGAGATCGCCGCTACGGTGCGCGCGATCCGGGACGGCTGGCCGGAGCGCCGCCTGGTGGTCGCCTTTCAGCCGCACCGCTACACCCGGACCCGCGACCTGTTCGAGGATTTCGCCCGGGTGCTCTCCGAGGTCGACGTGCTGCTGCTCGGCGAGGTCTACGCGGCGGGCGAGGCACCGATCGCCGGCGCCGACGGGCGCACCCTGTGCCGGGCGATCCGTGCGCGCGGCCGGGTCGACCCGGTGTTCGTGGAGCCCCTGGAGGAGCTGCCCGCGGTTCTGGAGGGAGTGCTGGAGGACGGCGACGTGCTGCTTACCCTCGGGGCCGGCGACATCGGTGCGCTGGCGGCGCGCCTGCCGGCGCGCATCGGGCGCGGCGGCGCCATGGGCATGGGAGGCGAGGCATGATGGCGGCGCCGGCGAGCCCCGGTCTGCGCGGCACGCTGCGCCGCGACGAGCCCATGGCGAGGCATACCTCGTGGCGCGCCGGCGGCGCGGCGCGGTGTTTCTACGAACCGGCCGACATCGCCGATCTCTCGACCTTTCTGCGCCGGCTCCCGCCCGACGAACCGGTATTCTGGATCGGACTCGGCAGCAACCTGCTGGTGCGCGACGGCGGGCTCCCCGGTACGGTGATCGCCACCGCCGCGAGGCTCAAGCGCCTCGATCGCGACGGGCCCGAACGGGTGCGCGCCGAGGCGGGCGTGCCCTGCGCCGTATTTGCGCGCTTCTGCGCGCGCCACGGGTTGCTCGGGGCCGAGTTCCTGGCGGGGATCCCCGGCACCATGGGCGGGGCGCTGGCGATGAACGCGGGGGCCTTCGGCGGCGAGACCTGGGAGTGGGTCGCGGCGGTGGAGACCGTGGACCGCCACGGCGAGGTGCGGGTGCGCAGCCCACGGGATTTTCGGGTCGGCTACCGGAGCGTGGCGGGACCGCCGGGGGAGTGGTTCCTGGCCGCGCACCTGCGGCTCGCGCCCGGCGAGGCGCGTGCGGGCGGTACACGGATCCGGGAGTTGCTCGCCCGTCGCGGGGCCGCCCAACCCACCGGGCAGGCGAGTTGCGGATCGGTGTTCCGCAATCCGCCCGGAGATCACGCGGCGCGGCTCATCGAGGCCGCCGGCCTCAAGGGGGCCCGCATCGGCGGGGCCTGCGTCTCGGTCGAGCACGCCAACTTCATCGTCAACACCGGGGGTGCCGGCGCCGCCGATATCGAGGCCCTGATCCGCCACGTGGCGGACACCGTGGCGCGTACCCAGGGTGTGTCCCTCGAGCTGGAGGTGCGGGTGGTCGGCGACCGGGCACCGGTCCCGAGGCCGGCGGCGACGGAGGTGCGGCGATGAACGTCGGGGTCTCCGATCGGTCCCGGCCGGGCGTCGACGGCGGCAAGGTCGCGGTGCTGATGGGCGGGCGCTCGGCCGAGCGGGAGATCTCGCTGCGCACCGGGGCCGCGGTGCTGGCCGCCCTGCAGCGCCGCGGCGTGGACGCGCACGCCGTCGATCCGGCGGAATACGCCGTGGCGCGGTTGCCGGAGGACGGGTTCCGGCGTGCGTTCATCGCCCTGCACGGGCGCGGCGGCGAGGACGGGGTGATCCAGGGGGCGCTGGAGACCCTGGGACTGGCCTACACCGGGAGCGGTGTGCTGGGTTCGGCCCTGGCACTGGACAAGGTGCGCGGCAAGCAGGTCTGGATCGGCGCGGGCATCCCGACGCCGGCCTTCGAGGTGCTCGGCGCGGAGTCCGATTTCGCGGCGATCGCGCGTCGCCTGGGACTGCCGCTCATCGTGAAGCCGGCCCTGGAAGGTTCGAGCCTCGGCATGACGAAGGTGGAACGCGCCGGGGACTTGGAGGCGGCCTATGCGGAGGCCGCGCGCTTCGACCGTTGCGTGCTGGCCGAGCGCTGGATCCGCGGACCCGAATACACCGCGGCGATCCTCGGCGGGCGGGTGCTGCCCCTGATCCGCGTGGAGACCCCGCGCGCCTTCTACGATTACGAGGCCAAGTATCGGGCCGACTCCACCCGGTATCACTGCCCGTGCGCTCTGACGGGCGGGCGGGAGGAGGCGCTCGCGCGCCGGGCGTGGGAGGCCTTTCAGGCCTTGGGGGCATCCGGGTGGGGTCGTGTGGATTTTCTGATCGACGAGGAAGGGGCGCCGGCGTTCATCGAGGTGAACACGGTCCCCGGCATGACCGATCACAGCTTGGTGCCGATGGCGGCGCGTGCCGCCGGCATCGATTTCGATGAACTGGTGCTCGATGTGCTCGCCACCAGTTTCGCCGGCGCGGGGAGGGCCCCATGGCCGGCGTGATCACGCTCCCTCTGGGCGGTGCGCGGCGGCGCCGTGCTGCGGGGGCGTCCGCCGCCGCGCGGCGCGGACTGCGGGTGGGCGTGGTGTGCACGGTGCTGGCGCTGGCGGCCTGGGCGGGCCTGCGCGGCTGGGACGCGCTGCGCGACCCGCGCCTGTTCCCGGTGCGCCAAGTGCGGATCGGCGGCACCTTCCACCACCTGGGCCCGTCGCGGCTCAAGGCGGCGTTGGCCGGCGTGACCTCCGGGAGTTTCTTCACCGTGAATATCCAGGCCGTGCGTGCGGCGGCGGACGCCCTGCCGTGGGTGCGCAGCGCCACCGTGCGGCGCGTGTGGCCGGCGACGCTGGTGGTGCGCGTGCTCGAGCGCGTCCCGTTCGCCCGATGGGGGACCGACGGCCTGATGAGTGCCGACGGCACCGTGTTCCATCCCCGGGCGATCGGTGATCTGTCGGGGCTGCCCGAGCTGCACGGTCCCGCGGGGACCGGGGCCCTCGTGCTGCGCCGCTACCGCGAGTACGCCCCGCTGCTCACCGCGGTCGGCCTCAGGCTGAGGCGGCTGAACCTGGACGCGCGGCGGTCCTGGCGGATGGAACTCGCCGGAGGCCTGCGCATCCGACTCGGGCGGGGGCATCCCACGCAGCGGCTGAAGCGTTTTCTGAGTGTCTATCCAATGGCGTTCGCCGGGCGTGTCCATGACATCCAAACGGTGGATCTGCGTTACACGAACGGCTTCGCGGTGCGATGGAAGTCGTCCGCGAGGGCGTTTGCCGGGACCGGGAGAGGCTGACGAAGCATGGTGAAAAAACCTGAGAAGAACCTGATTGTCGGTCTCGATATCGGCACCTCCAAGGTGGTCGCCATCGTCGGCGAGATCCCGCCGGACGGGAGCATCGAGATCATCGGCATCGGGTCCAATCCCTCACGCGGCCTGAAGAAGGGCGTGGTGGTCAACATCGAATCGACGGTCCACTCCATCCAGCGGGCGGTGGAGGAGGCCGAGTTGATGGCCGGCTGCCAGATCCACTCGGTGTACGCGGGGATCGCGGGCAGCCACATCCGCAGCCTGAACTCGCACGGCATCGTGGCGATCCGCGACCGGGAGGTCGGCACGAGCGATATGGAACGCGTGATCGACGCGGCCCGCGCCGTGGCGATCCCGGCCGATCAGCGCATTCTGCACATCCTGCCCCAGGAGTTCATCATCGACGGGCAGGAGGGAATCCACGATCCGGTCGGGATGTCGGGTGTGCGCCTGGAGGCCAAGGTCCACATGGTCACCGGCGCGGTCAGCGCGGCGCAGAACATCATCAAGTGCGTGCGCCGTTGCGGGCTGGAGGTCGACGACGTGATCCTCGAGCAACTGGCCTCCAGCCAGGCGGTGCTCACCGAGGACGAGAAGGAACTCGGGGTGTGCCTGGTGGACATCGGCGGCGGTACGACCGACATCGCGGTGTTTACCGAGGGCTCGATCCGCCACACCGCCGTGATCCCGATCGCGGGCGACCAGGTGACCAACGATATCGCGGTGGCGTTGCGCACCCCCACGCAGCACGCCGAGGACATCAAGATCAAATACGCCTGCGCGCTGACCCAGTTGGCGGGCGCCGAGGAGAGCATCGAGGTCCCCAGCGTCGGCGAGCGCCCGGCGCGCCGGCTCGCGCGCCAGACGCTCGCCGAGGTCGTGGAACCGCGCTACGAGGAGTTGTTCACGCTCATCCAGGCGGAACTGCGTCGCAGCGGTTTCGAGGAACTGATCGCGGCGGGCTATGTGCTCACCGGCGGCAGTTCGCGGATGGAGGGTGCGGTGGAACTGGCCGAGGAGGTCTTCCACATGCCGGTGCGCCTCGGTACGCCGCAGTACGTGGCCGGACTGGTCGATGTGGTACGCAACCCGATCTATGCGACCGGCGTCGGGTTGCTGCTGTTCGGTCGGCAGAATCGCGGCTCGCGGGGCGAGGCGCCGGGCGTCGGGCGCGGCCTGCGCGGGGTCTGGGAACGTATGAAGAGCTGGTTTCAGGGGAATTTCTGAGATGGGAGCGGACTGCGGAGATTGCGGTGCGCGATAGGGATCTACAGCGGAAGTGGTGTGCGAACGGGACGAGGTTCCGCCGCGGGCGGGCTTCGGGACCACTATAGGAGATCGGACATGTTTGAACTGATGGATGCATACAGCCAGAACGCGGTCATCAAAGTCATGGGTGTCGGCGGCGGCGGCGGAAACGCCGTTCAACACATGCTCACGCAGAGCATCGAGGGAGTGGACTTCATCTGCGCCAACACGGATGCGCAGGCGCTCAAGAACACCAAGGCCCGCACGGTCCTGCAATTGGGCAGCAACATCACCAAGGGGCTGGGGGCGGGCGCCAACCCCGAGGTGGGCCGTCACGCGGCGATGGAGGACCGTGACCGGATCACCGAGGTCATCCAGGGGGCCGACATGCTCTTCATCACCGCGGGCATGGGCGGCGGCACCGGCACCGGCGCCGCGCCGATCGTCGCGCAGGTGGCCAAGGAACTCGGGATCCTCACGGTGGCGGTGGTGACCAAGCCGTTCCCCTTCGAGGGCGGAAAGCGGATGCAGGTCGCCGCCAGCGGCATCAAGGAGCTGTCCCAGTACGTGGATTCGCTGATCACCATTCCCAACGAGAAGTTGCTGAGCGTGCTCGGCAAGAACATCAGTCTCCTGGACGCCTTCAAGGTCGCGAACGACGTGCTCCTCGGTGCGGTACAGGGCATTGCCGAACTCATCACGCGTCCGGGGCTGATCAACGTGGACTTCGCCGACGTGCGCACCGTGATGTCCGAGATGGGCATGGCCATGATGGGCACCGGGCGCGCGAGCGGCAAGGAGCGCGCCCGCGACGCGGCGGAGGCGGCGATCGCCAGTCCGCTGCTGGAGGACGTGAACCTCGCCGGCGCGCGCGGGATCCTGGTCAATCTGACCGCCGGCCCCGACATGGCCATCGGCGAGTTCGAGGAGGTGGGCAACACCGTCAAGGAGTTCGCCTCGGAGAACGCCACGGTCGTGGTGGGGACGGTGATCGACCCGGAGATGAGCGACGAGCTGAGGGTGACCGTGGTCGCCACCGGTCTGGGCGTCCGCGAGCGCACCGCCGCATCGCCCGTGGAATCCGCAGTGGAACCGCCGGTCAAGTTGGTGCAGCGCAACAAGAACGGGGAGATCGACTACGGTCGGCTCGATCGTCCCACGGTGATGCGCAAGCAGGCCGCGCACGGGGGCCAGGCACTGCCCAGCGAATCGGATCTGGACTACCTGGACATCCCCGCGTTCCTGCGTCGCCAGGCCGACTGAAGGCCTGCGGGTGTCGCGGCGTCCGCCCCGGTCCGCCTGAGCGGGTTTTCTGCTTGGTTGTGCGGGCCGGAGGCCGCCGGAGGGTCGGATGGGAATCCGGTGCCGTGAACCGGTTCACTTTATGGGCCGGGGGGGCTGTGCTAGCATCCGAACGCTTTTACACCGTACCGGGCACCGGGGATTTCCACCGCACATGATCCGACAACGCACGTTGAAGAATCCGATCCGGGCCACCGGTGTGGGGTTGCACACCGGTGAGAAGATCTACCTCACGTTGCGGCCCGCGCCGCTCGACACGGGGATCGTCTTCCAGCGGGTGGATCTCCCGGAGCCGGTGGCGATCCGGGCCCGGCCCGAGAACGTCGGCGAGACCCGATTGTCCACCACGCTGGTGCGGGGCGATGTGCGCATCTGTACCGTCGAGCACCTGCTTTCGGCGTTCGCCGGCCTGGGGATCGACAACGCCGTGGTGGACGTCAGTGCGGCGGAGGTTCCGATCATGGACGGCAGCGCCGGTCCGTTCGTGTTCCTGATCCAGTCGGCCGGGATCGAGGAGCAGGACGCCCCCAAGCGGTTCGTGAGGATTCGCCGCCGCATCGAGGTCGAGGACGGCGACAAATGGGCGCGATTCGAGCCCTTCGACGGCTTCAAGGTCTCCTTCAATATCGAATTCGACCATCCGGTGTTCAAGGACCACACCCAACAGGCGGTGATGGACTTCTCCACCACCTCGTTCGTGAAAGAAGTGAGCCGTGCGCGCACCTTCGGGTTCCTGCGCGACCTCGAACTGCTTCGCGAGCGGCGCCTGGTCCTCGGCGGGCGACTGGACAACGCGGTGGTGGTGGACGACTACCGGATCCTGAACGAGGACGGCCTGCGCTACGAGGACGAGTTCGTCAAGCACAAGATCCTCGACGCCATCGGTGACCTCTACCTTCTCGGCGCCAGCCTGATCGGCGCCTTCAGCGCCCACAAGTCCGGGCACGCCCTCAACAACCGGCTGCTGACCGCCCTGCTGGCGGACCGCGAGGCCTGGGAGATCGTCACCTTCGAGGGCGCCGAGCGCGCCCCGATTTCGTTCACCCAGCCCGTGGAAGTGTCCTAGGAGCGGGTCGGGCTTAGGTGGGTGTGGTCGTCCGATGCGCGCGTAGGGTGGGGCCGGACCCGCCGGCGGCGTTGGAGATTTCCCCTGCTGCGTCGGTGCGAGATTCCGCATAGTCGGCCGGGCGCGCCCGGCCCTACGGCTGTTCTATTGTGGCGGCGGGGGATCGGTCCATTTCGCTTCTCTTTCATCGTGCCGGCCCCCCGCCCCTGCCCGAGAGTCGTTCCAGGGCCGCCCGCAGCGCCGGGTCGTGCACCGTGCGTGCGTAGTCGCGGATGAGTCGGGCGCTGTCCGCGGACAGGCGTGCGCGTCGCGCGTTCCCGCGCTCCGGCATCGTGCCGGTCCGCAGGGGTGCCACCCGGATCTGGATGTGCGCGACGGTGTGACCCGACCGGATCAGGCAGGCCAGCAAGTCGGCGCAATGGTAGCGCAGCCGGGCGGACCAAGCCGGGGAATCCGTCACCAATCGCAGGCGACTGCGATCGAGTCCGGCCACGCGTACCTGCCGGCCGCCCGGAACGGACCCCAGGCAGCGCTGCACCTCGCGTTCCAGTGTGCGGAGGTGGCGGACCCGGCGGACCAGATCGCGGCAGACGCCGCCTTCCGGGTCCAGGAGTTGGCGCATCGGTGCTGGAAATCCCTTGCCCGCCACAGTATCCTCCGGCGCTACGGATCACACTGGAATCTATAATCCGAGATCATGCCATATAACGACCCCGCGCACGACACCGGAGCGGTGTCTAAATTCCGTGCCGCGATAGCCGATAAGGCAAGCATGATCAACATCATATGCTTCTCCCGCCGGGTCCGTCGCCCGTTCTGCCTGGACTTGGCCCGGCCCCGGTTCGCGGTGGCGCTCCTGCTCGCCCTGACCGCCCTGGGTGCGGCCGCCGGCTACGGCGGCTACCGACTCGGGGTCCGGCGGTCCCAGGTGCTGACCCGGGCGATGGTCCGGGAGGTGGCCTCCCAGCAGGAGGAGATCCACCGCGCCGAGCGCGACGCACGTGCCAACATCGACGCACTGGCCCTGCGCCTCGGGCGGATGCAGGCCGACGTGATCCGCATCGACGCCCTCGGCCGGCGCTTGGTCGAGATGGCCAAGCTGGACAAGGGGGAATTCAACTTCGACCGGCCTCCGGCCCGGGGCGGTCCGGGCGACCCTTCCGAATTGGACTCGGTGTCGACGCCGGATTTCATGGCCTCGTTGCGCAGGCTCTCCGCGCAGCTCTCCGACCGCAAGCAGCAACTCCAGGTGCTGGAGACGTTGCTGATGCACCGCAGGCTCCGGAAGGAGGTGCAACCGGCCGGTTGGCCGATCGCGCACGGCTGGATCTCCTCCTATTTCGGACGTCGGACCGATCCCTTCACCGGGCGCCCGGAGTTTCACCCGGGCGTGGATTTCGCGGGGCGCGAGGGCAGCGCGGTGGAGGCCGTGGCCGCCGGCATCGTGACCTGGGCGGGCTCCCGCTACGGCTACGGCAACCTCGTGGAGATCGACCACGGTAACGGCTATGTCACGCTGTACGGCCATAATGAGAAACTGCTGGTGCGCGTGGGGGAGAAGGTCGCGCAGGGCCAGGAGATCGCGTTGATGGGTTCCACCGGCCGCTCCACGGGGCCGCACGTGCACTTCGAAGTACACGATCACGGCAAGCTCATCAATCCCGTCCGATTGGTGCGAAACCGGCGCTGAGTCCGCGCAGGCGTCCGCCGTCCCTGCGCCCGCCCCGGCCTCGTGTCGATTCGGTGTGCGGCGGGCGGGACAGTTGCGTTATCATGAAAAGCTATACCTCAATCAGCCCTGCACCCCCGGACCGAGACCCCGTAAAGAATGGCCGCGAACCTCGTCAAACGCATCTTTGGCAGCCGTAACGAGAGGCTGGTCAAGCACTACCGCCGCACAGCCCACCGCATCAACGCACTGGAGCCCACGGTCCAGGCCCTCTCGGATGAGGCCCTGCGTGCCAAGACCGACGAGTTCCGCAAGCGTCACCAGGGCGGCGAGAGTCTCGACGACCTGCTCCCCGAAGCCTTCGCGGTGGTTCGCGAGGCGGCGCAGCGTGCCCTGGGCATGCGCCACTTCGACGTCCAGCTCATCGGCGGCATGGTGTTGCACGAGGGCAAGATCGCCGAGATGCGCACCGGCGAGGGCAAGACCCTCGTGGCGACGCTCGCCGCCTATCTCAACGCCCTTCCCGGTCGGGGCGTGCATATGGTGACGGTGAACGACTACTTGGCGAAACGCGACTCGGCGTGGATGGGCAAGGTCTACGAGTTTCTGGGCCTGATCGTGGGGGTCGTGGTACCGGACATGCCGCCCGAGGAGAAACGCGTCGCCTACGCGGCCGACATCATCTACGGGACCAACAACGAGTTCGGCTTCGACTACCTGCGGGACAACATGGCGTTCCGCCTGGAGGACAAGGTCCAGCGCGATCTCCACTACGCCATCGTCGACGAGGTCGATTCGATCCTGATCGACGAGGCCCGCACGCCCTTGATCATTTCGGGGCCGTCCGAAGACAGCGCCGGCCTGTACAAACAGCTCAACGAACTGGCGACGAAGCTCACCCCCCAGGAGGAGGAGGACGGCCCCGGCGACTACAGCGTCGACGAGAAGCAGAAACAGGTCTACCTGACCGAAGATGGGCACCAGCGCGTCGAGGAGTTGCTGGCGGAGATGGGGCTGCTGGACGAAGGCCAAAGCCTCTACGATGCCGCCAATCTCGCCCTGATGCATACCCTGAACGCCGCGTTGCGCGCCCATGCCCTGTACCACCGGGACGTGGAATACCTGGTTCGGGACAGCCAAGTCATCATCGTCGACGAGTTCACCGGCCGTACCATGCCCGGGCGCCGCTGGTCGGAGGGTCTGCACCAGGCGGTGGAGGCCAAGGAGGGCGTCCCGATTCAGAGCGAGAACCAGACGCTCGCCTCCATCACCTTTCAGAACTACTTCCGCCTCTACGACAAACTCTCGGGCATGACCGGGACCGCCGACACCGAGGCCTACGAGTTCCAGACCATCTACGGTCTGGAGGTGATCGTCGTCCCGACCCATAAGCCCATGATCCGTAATGATATGGGCGATCTGGTCTACCTCACGGAACGCGAGAAGTTCGAGGCGATCGTGGAAGACGTGTGCGAGTGCCACAAGCGCGGTCAGCCGGTGCTGGTGGGTACCGCGTCCATCGAGGCCTCCGAACACCTCTCCGCCCTGCTCGAGAAGGCCGGTGCCGTCTACGAGGTGTTGAACGCCAAGTTCCACGAGAGGGAGGCGCAGATCGTGGCGCAGGCGGGCCGGCCCAAGGCCGTCACCATCGCCACCAACATGGCCGGGCGCGGCACGGATATCGTACTCGGCGGCAACCTGCAGGCGGAGTTGGCGGAGATCGACCCGGCCGACGAGGCCGCAGCCCGGCGTATCCGTGAGGATTGGCAGCATCGCCACGATCAGGTGCTGGCGCTCGGCGGCCTGCACATCGTCGGTACCGAACGCCACGAGTCGCGGCGCATCGACAATCAGTTGCGCGGGCGCTCCGGGCGCCAGGGCGACCCGGGGTCGACCCGGTTCTACCTGTCTCTGGAAGACAGCCTGATGCGGATCTTCGCCTCCGAGCGCGTCTCGGCGATCATGCAGAAACTCGGCATGCAGGAGGGCGAGGCCATCGAGCACCCGTGGGTGAGCAAGGCGATCGAAAACGCCCAACGCAAGGTCGAGGCGCACAACTTCGATATCCGCAAAAACCTCCTGGAGTACGATGACGTCGCCAACGACCAGCGCAAGGTCATCTACGGCCAGCGTAGCGAACTGCTCTCGGAAGAGGACGTCTCGGAGACGGTTCAGGCGATCCGCGGCGACGTGGTCAACGCGGTGATCGACCAATACATGCCCCGCCAGAGCATGGAGGAGCAGTGGGACCTTCCGGGGCTGGAGGAGGCCCTGGAGCGCGAGTTCGCCCTGCACGTCCCGGTCCGCGAATGGCTGGAAGCCGACGAACATCTCGACGCCGAGGGGGCGCGGGCGCGCGTGCTCGAGGAACTCGAAAAGGTCTACGCGGAGAAGGAAGCGGCGGTCGGGAGCGAGGTCCTGCGTCACTTCGAGAAGGCGGTGCTGCTGCAGGTGCTCGACGCCCATTGGAAGGAGCACTTGGCGGCGATGGACTACCTGCGTCAGGGCATCGGGCTGCGCGGCTACGCGCAGGTGGACCCGACCCAGGAGTACAAGCGCGAGGCCTTCGAGATGTTCTCGGAGATGCTCGAGCGCATCAAGCAGGAGACCATCGCGATCCTTTCGCGCGTGCAGGTGCGCGCCGAGGAGGAGGTCGAGGCGATGGAGGAGCAGCGCCGCGCGAACATGCCCCCCCACATGCGCTACGAGCACGCCGAGGCCTCGGCCCTTGCCGCGGGCGAGGCGGCGGGCGCCGGCGCGGAACCGGCGGAGCCCTCGCATACGCCCTTTGTGCGCGGCAGCCGCAAGGTGGGGCGCAATGAGCCCTGCCCGTGCGGATCGGGCCGCAAGTACAAGCACTGCCACGGCCGGCTCGCTTGAATACACCGGCCGGGATCGCGGGCGCCTGAACCCATGACCGTGCGGGCGCCGGTTACGCTCGCCCTCGAGCCGGTGGCCGGGGTGCGGCTGGGCAGCACCGCCGCGGGGATCCGGCGCCCCGGCCGCCGCGACTTGGTGGCCCTGGAACTGGCCCCGGGGAGCACCTGCGCCGCGGTATTCACCCGTAACGCGTTTCAGGCGGCACCCGTGCAGGTGGCCCGCGAGCACTTGGCGCACGCCGCGCCGCGGTACCTGTTGATCAATACCGGCAACGCGAACGCCGGCACCGGCGCCGACGGGATCCGCGATGCGCGCACCTGCTGCGCCGCGCTGGCGCGAGAGGTCGGCTGTACGCCCGGGCAGGTCCTGCCCTTCTCGACCGGCGTCATCGGCGAGCCCCTGCCGGTCGATCGGGTGACGGCCGCGCTGCCCGAGGTCGTGGCCGCCCTGGCCGACGACGGCTGGGCGCATGCCGCCGAAGGCATCATGACCACGGACACGGTCCCCAAGGGCGTCTCGCGACGGGTGGACGCCGACGGCGTCGCGCTGACGGTCACGGGCATCGCGAAGGGCGCCGGCATGATCCGCCCGGACATGGCCACGATGCTCGCCTTCGTGGCGACCGATGCGGCGGTGGAGCCCCCCTGGCTGCAGGCGTGCCTGGAGCGCGCGGTGGCCGAATCGTTCCACTGCATCACCGTCGACGGCGATACCTCGACCAACGATGCCTGCGTGTTGGCGGCCACCGGGCGGCAGGCGCTGCCGCCCGGTGCGCAGGCGCTGGGGTCTCTGGAGGGCGCGGTGCGCGAGGTGTGCATCGAACTGGCCCGGGGTCTCGTGCGCGACGGCGAGGGCGCCACCAAGCTCATCACCGTCGAGGTGCGCGGCGGCGCCGATGCGCCCGAGTGCCGGCGGGTCGCCGATGCCGTCGCGCAGTCGCCGCTGGTGAAGACCGCGTTCTTCGCGGGCGATCCCAATTGGGGGCGGATCCTCGCCGCGGTGGGTCGGGCGGGCGTTACGTCGCTGGATATCGCGCGGGTGACGATTCACCTGGATGACGTGTGTATCGTGCGCGCCGGCGCCCGGGCGTCGGAGTACCGCGAGGAGCGGGGACGCGAGGTGATGGCCCGCGAGGAGATCACGGTACGCGTAGACCTCGGTCGCGGGCAGGCGAGCGTGCGGCTTTGGACCTGCGATCTCTCCTACGACTACGTGCGCATCAACGCCGAGTATCGTACGTGATCGGCGTGGCGCGGGAGCCCGCCGTTTCGTAGCCCGTATGCAGGCCGAAGGCCGAAATCCGGGGAATGGATCGACGGGGCTGTCTGTTCCCGGATTTCGCTTCGTTGCATCCGGCCTACGAGGCGGCGTGCCGGGCGATCAGGGCGACCATGACCGAATCCATTCACGTGGCGGCGGCGGCGATACTCGATGCGCGCGGGCGGGTGTTGATCACCCGCCGCGCGCCCGATGCCCCCCAGGGCGGTCTGTGGGAGTTTCCGGGCGGGAAACTGGAGCCCGGCGAGTCCGTGGAGCAGGCCCTGCACCGCGAACTCGACGAGGAACTCGGGATCGACGTCGAGTACGCCCGCCCCCTGATCCGGATCCGCCACGCCTATCCGGATCGGGCGGTCCTGTTGGACGTCTGGCGCGTGGATCGCTATCGCGGCGCGCCGAGCGGCCGGGAGGGGCAGCCGCTGGAGTGGGTGTTGCCGCAGGATTCGGGCACACGGGCCTTCCCGGCCGCCGACCGCCCCGTGCTCACCGCCCTGCGCCTCCCCGATCGCTACCTCATCACTCCGGAGCCGGGGCCGGATGCGGCGCGGTTCCTGGACACCCTGGAACGGCGCGTGGTCTCCGGTGCGGCCCTGGTCCAGTTGCGCGCCCGATCCCGGGCGTCGGACCGTTTCCGATGGCTCGCCGCCGAGGCGCTGGAGCGCTGCCGGCGCCATGGGGCGCGACTGCTCATCAACGGGCCGGCCGATCTGGCGCGCGAACTCGGGGTGGACGGCGTGCATCTCACGGCGCACGCCCTCGGGTCCCTGTCCGCGCGCCCGCTGCCGGAGGGATACTGGGTGGGCGCGTCCTGTCACGATGCCGCCGAATTGAGGCGCGCCGCGCATTTGGGTGTCGACTTCGCCGTGCTCTCCCCGGTGCGATCCACCCCGAGCCATCCCGATGCGCGCGCGCTGGGTTGGGAAGAGTTCGCCAAGCGGGTCGACCCGGCACCGTTCCCGGTCTACGCGCTCGGCGGTGTCGGGCCGCGGGACCTGGAGTCCGCGTTCCGGCACGGCGCCCAGGGGATCGCCGCGATCCGAGGTCTGTGGGGCGGCTGACCCGGTGCGCAGCAGGCGAGGTTGGCTCATCTCGACGCCATCGCGAAGATCAACGACGTCGGCCGGGCGTGCCCGGCCCTACCGGTGGGCACAATCGCCGATGTGTGTGTAGGGCGGGGCGCGCCCCGCCGACGACATCGAATTCCCACTGATCGCGCACACATCAACGACGTCGGTCGGGCGCGCCCGGCCCTACCGGATCCAACGACGCGGTGGGGATCCCTGGCGGGCCTTGGCCCGCCGCGGTCAGTGCCCGGTCTCCTCGTCCGGTTCCGTGCCATGCCCCGAATCGGGCTCCAACTCGCCATCGGCGGGTTCGCCGGGGATCGAGCGTGAGCCGTCCAGCCAGGCCCCCAGGTCGATGAGCCGGCAGCGCTCGCTGCAGAACGGGCGCCATCGGTTGCGCGACGACCATTCGACGGGTCGTCCGCAGGTCGGGCATGGGACATGGCGCGGCGTGGATTTCATGCGTTACCTGCGAGCCGTGGGGCCGGATCGTTGCGCACCGGGCTCAGCACGTGCAACAGGCGAGTTCGAAGTGTACGTCGCGGTCGGTCGGCACCGCGCGCGCCTCGGGGCTCGCCTGTTCCAGGAACCGGATGGTGTATCGGTGCCGGCCGGCGCTGATCTCCGGGAAGCAGCCGGTCCCGTCGGGCAGCGCGACGCGCATCATCTGGTACGGGAGGTTCGGATCGAGATTCTGCTGCAGGAATCCGCGTTCGGCGCACATCGCAATCGGCCGTGCGCTCTGGCGGATCAGGAACAATATCAGAGTGATCGGCCGGTACAGGGGCTCGAAGGCGTTGATCCACCCACTGAGGTGTCGGTAACGCGTCTCCGGATCCTGCTGCAACCAGAAGTGGTAGCCCGGCAGGTCGAATTCGCAGGTGCCCCCGGGAATCGCGCTGCGCTGGCGGATACTCGCGAGAAAATCATTCTCCCGCAGGTCCTGTGCGAACTGGGCGCTGGATCCGTAGAGGTGCTCCATGAGAGCGTCCAGTTCCCGCAGCAGATTCGCCAGGCGCTCGCGGTCCACGCCGGGGCGCTCCTTGAGTCGCGCGAGATGCGAAGCACGGCGCTCCAGTTCCTTGATCAGTTCGGCCTTGAGGTCATTGCGGCCGAGAATACCCAGGATCTCCAGGATGCCTTGCAGCGTGGCCCGGCTGTCCCATGCCGTGTGCCCGCCGAGGCAGTGGAGCGTGTTCTTGAACAAGAATTCGAGGCGCAAAAAGGCGCGTATCCGCTCGTTGAGCGGGTATTCGTAATAGAGCTTCGGTGAGGCTTCCTCCGTGGCCGGCATGTCGTGCCCCGGCGCCTCCTGCATCCGTTGCCGCGCTCCCCCGCTCACCCCGGCCGGTCCCCGGTGCCGGGCCGGCCGGCGTGCGCCCGGGCGAGCCGCAGATAGCGCCGGTGCAACGTCTCCACTTGGCGCTCCAGCGTCGGCAGGTCGCGATCATTGACGAGAATATCATCGGCGGCGGCGAGGCGCCGTTCGCGGCCGGCCTGAGCACTCATTATGGCATCCACCTGTGCCCGGGAGAGCCCGTCGCGGGCGCAGGCCCGTTCGCGCTGCACCGACTCCGGGACATCCACCACCAGGACTCGCTGCACAAACGGCCACTCCCCGCTCTCGATCAACAGCGGGACCACTACGATAGCATAGGGCGCGGCCAGATCCGCAAGCCGTTTCCGGGCCCGGGCGCGGATTTCGGGGTGTAGAATCGCCTCCAGGCGCCGTCGTTGCCCCGCATCCGCGAATACCCGCGCGCGCAGGGCGGCGCGGTCGAGTGTCCCGGCCGGGGTGAGGACCGCGGGCCCGAACTCCTCCGCGATCCGCGCCAGGGCGGGGGTCCCGGGCTCGACCGCCTCGCGTGCGATTGCATCGGTGTCGATCACCGGCACGCCGCGCGCCGCGAACAAGCGCGCCGCGGTGGACTTGCCGCTACCGATACCTCCGGTCAGCCCGACGACCAGCATGGACAAACCTCGTGGTG
>VAOW01018803.1_pt1 | contig 41511 bp, 48 predicted proteins | sample 3393921 | NCBI WGS metagenome assembly VAOW01 (sample SAMN08290428, study PRJNA428436) | hydrothermal vent metagenome | isolation source: Deep-sea hydrothermal vent chimney | place: Indian Ocean: Southwest Indian Ridge | depth 2742 m m | reverse complement strand
GCTTCGGCAATACGACGAACCGGAGCATATTCTGTTGCGGTGTAATATTCTGTAATGACAATCATGGCCATCGTTAAGGCAAGTCCAATGAGGGCAGAATAAAATAAGTGCAGGGCAGTGAAGCCTTCAATACCCGGTATTTGTACTCCAGACATCATTTTTGTGGTCACAAAATAGAAAGCAATGGCTGAGAGAATGGCTGCAACGAACGTACCCTTATACAGCGCGTTCATTATTTTTCCACCATCTGTTGTTTTTACAAAGAACGTACCAATAATGGATGTGATAATTGAGATAGCACCCAGCATTAGCGGGTAAGTGACTGCTAGCTCGCCTGCATTTTTAAGTAACAGGCCACCCAGTAGCATCGTCGCAACCATAGTAACAGCGTAGGTTTCAAACAGGTCGGCAGCCATGCCCGCACAGTCACCCACATTGTCGCCCACGTTGTCAGCAATAACGGCTGGATTACGCGGGTCATCTTCAGGAATGCCAGCTTCAACTTTACCCACGATGTCTGCGCCAACATCGGCACCTTTAGTGAAGATACCGCCACCTAAGCGAGCGAAAATTGAGATTAATGAGCCACCAAATGCCAGCCCAACCATCGCATGCAGGGTGCTTTCCATGTCGATTCCCATGCTTCTCAGGATCGCATAATAGCCAGTTATACCCAATAGCGCTAAACCAACTACCAACATTCCAGTAATGGCGCCTCCTTGAAAGGCAATTTTTAGTGCCGGAGCAATACCACCTCGTGCTGCTTCGGCAGTGCGTGAGTTGGAACGTACAGAGACATTCATGCCAATAAACCCGGCAGCACCGGAAAAAATGGCACCGATGGCAAACCCCATGGCGGTGGTTGTGTTCAGGGCGAACATAATGATCAGGTAAATAATAACCCCAATAATGGCAATAGCAGTGTATTGTCGTTTCAGATAGGCAGATGCCCCTTCCTGAATGGCTTTTTGTATACGTACCATCTCATCATTGCCCATGGGTTTTGAGAGTATGCTGAAAATGGAAAAGACGCCATAACCGATACCGAGCAGGGCACAGGCCAGAGCGATGATAATTTCAGTAGACATTTTAGGTCTCCTTAAAGTTAAAGTGCTTGATTGATGTTCTAATAAGTCAAACTCTGATATTCAGAGCGGATTAAATATAGGCTATGAAAATTAACTTCCCAACGCATTGAAAATGGCATCGCGGATGTCTTCAACACCGCCAATACCCATAACTTTATGGTATTTCGGTGCGTTTTCTTCAGAGGAATTTGCCCAGCGAGTGTAATAACCAATCAGTGGTTCTGTTTGCTCGTGGTAGACGTCGAGGCGTTTTTTTACGGTTCCTTCCTGATCATCGTCGCGTTGCACCAGATCTTCACCGGTCTCATCATCTTTCCCTTCTATTTTCGGTGGATTAAAGACAGTATGGTAAGTACGACCAGAAGCAAGGTGGACGCGCCGCCCGGACATACGTTTGATAATTTCATTATCATCGACATCGATTTCTATTACGGCATCAATATCAACACCCTGACTTTTTAGAGTATCCGCCTGTGCCAGTGTGCGGGGAAAACCGTCAAATAAAAAGCCATTTTTGCAGTCCTCTTCTGCAATACGGTCTTTGACCAGACCAAGAATAATCTCATCAGTCACCAGGCCGCCTGCGTCCATAACTTTTTTAGCTTCCAGACCCATTGTTGTGCCTGCCTTTACTGCTGCACGCAGCATGTCTCCGGTAGAAATTTGAGGAATATTATATTTTTTGGTGATGTAACCTGCCTGCGTACCTTTGCCCGCACCGGGTCCACCTAATAAGATTAGTTTCATATTTTTTTCTCTCTCAGTTCTTAAAGGCACTGACAAATTCAGTACCGGGTTTTATTTCCCATTGTTTTTCAAGATCAAACTCGCGAATGAGTGCATCAACCGTCTCCTGACCATAGTCTCGCATTACTTCACCGAGCACCATGCGCGCAGCATTGCGATTATAACCACTACCCAGGCCAGAATGCATGGATATTAATTCACGAGCCTTGTTGAGTGTCATGATTTATATCAACTTAAAGTTAAATTTCGAAAGTGTCACATTTCTTAGCCAGCATAACTTTTTTCAGGGTGACGTATTTTGGCAAGCCATTTTTATAGGCTGGATAGTCTTCGCCCTTGATTAAAGGCTGCAAATATTCACGACATTTTTTGGTGATACCAAAACCATCTTTCGAGATAAAGCTTTTCGGCATCATTTTTTCAACATTGGCAATTTTTTTCAGTGGTGCCATTTCAATTTTCCATTTGTAAGGCTTATTGCTGGTGCGTTTAATGGCTGGCATCACAGCGTTATGGCCTTTTATAGCATATTCAACAGCGGCTTTGCCGGTAGCATAAGCCTGGTCAACATCTGTTTTGGATGCAATATGGCGTGCCGCACGCTGGAGATAATCGGCAACAGCCCAGTGGTATTTATACCCCAGTTTCTCCTGAATCATGCCTGCAACTACGGGGGCTGCACCGCCTAGCTGGCTATGACCAAATGCATCCTTTAAGCCTGTTTCTGCAAGAAAACGCCCGTCAGGCCAGGCAACGCCTTCAGAAACAACGATAGAGCAATAGCCAAATGTTTTGACTTTTCCATCAACCATTTTGAGGAATTTATCCTGATCAAATTTCACTTCAGGAAAAAGAATCACAATTGGGATTTCGTGATCTACGGTTGATGCCATTGCGCCGGCGGCTGCGATCCAGCCGGCATGACGGCCCATGACTTCAAGGACAAATACTTTGGTGGATGTTTTGCACATAGACGCCACGTCGAAGCTTGCTTCCATCGTTGCAACGGCAATATATTTTGCAACTGAACCGAATCCTGGGCAGTTGTCGGTAATGGGTAAGTCGTTATCAACGGTTTTAGGCACATGTACGGCGGTAATTGGATATCCCATTTTTTTGCCGATTTGAGAAATCTTCAGGCAGGTGTCTGCTGAGTCGCCACCACCGTTGTAGAAAAAATAGCCTATATCATGGGCTTTGAATACCTCGATTAAGCGTTCGTATTCTGCGCGGTTATCTTCAAGACTTTTTAATTTGAAGCGGCACGAACCAAAGGCACCTGATGGCGTATTGCGAAGTCCGGCGATGGTTGATTTTGTTTCCTTACTGGTATCAATCAGTTCTTCCGTCAGGGCACCTATGATGCCGTTATTGCCGGCATAAACTTTGCCTATTTTGTCTTTGTGCTTGCGTGCAGTTTCAATAACACCACATGCTGATGCATTAATAACGGCAGTGACACCACCGGATTGTGCATAAAAAGCATTCATTTTTTTGCTCATAGTTTACCTCGTGGAACGTTTTATGTGTTTAATTATAGGCGTTAATTTTTTAGTGTATCTGTTGTATTAGCCGATTTCTAATCAGCCTTATTTCCTTCAGTCTGCTTCTCTATAGTTAATTCTTTTTCTTTATCTGCATGAACCTGAAGCAGGGTGGTGACGCAGTCAGCGATGTCATCGAATGCTGATTTTCCCGTACCGTATTGCTGGTAGCCGCGGTAGTAAAACTGGTTACGGTAGTTCTTTTCGCCTGTTTTTATAATCACAAAACTGGTTTCATCCACCTGCCAGAAAAGAGCCGGGCATAAGGTGACTTCTCTATCGTGTGAATGCATTTTTATTTCGACATCAGCAAGCTGTAATTCAAGATTTTTATTTGCCCAGCGCTCATGAATGGTTGTGTTGACAGTCCAGTGCTCAGCGTCGGTAATATCAGGTATGGGTGACATAATGTGTTGTTAGAAGGTTACAGCTGCTCTTTAATGCAGTGAGGTGGGCTTGCTGACTCCTTGTGCAAGTTCTTCTATGGTCGCATTACGCACCCCCGTAACGTTAATGTGATAGGTGATGTTTTTACCAGCGAAAGGGTGATTGCCATCAACCGTCAGTTCATCGTTATTAATTTTTGTTACACGAAATATTTTGGTTTCGCCCTGGTCATTCTGAAATTCCACTTCTGCTCCGATAGAGTGAAACTCAGTAGGAACATTTTTAATGTCATCGGTAAACGTGAGTTCAGTTAAATGTGGGCCAAAACCTTCTTCCGGGGTAAGGCTAACTTCGACACGGTCCCCCATTTTATGGCCTTCAAGTGCGGCCTCGATTTTTTCGATAACCTGATTCTGCTTGCCCTGAATATATTCAATCGGTAAGTCAATGCGTTCGATGGTTTCGCCGGTTTCATCAATAACCGAGTAAGTAAGGGTCACATGTTTGTCGTTGCTAATAATATCGGCCATAACTTTTCTATTGTAATGCTCTACGGTTGTGCAAATTTGTTGGCTATTTTACACGTTTATATGAAAACGAGCGAATCAGATTAAGGCCTAAATCGTGTATAATGGCTTTTTTGTCAGTTTATTCGTGGTGTGTTATGGAAACAGGTTCTGGGTGTTCGGCAAAAGAGCCTTTTGCGTTAAGCGTATTAGGCGATAGTATGTTGCCTGAATTCGCCGATGGCGTAGTAATTATTATTGATCCAGAGGGTGTGGTTTATGATGGTTGTTATGTGATGGCGGAGGTTAATAATGAATATACATTCAGGCAATTAATAATGCTGAATAATAAGCATTATCTGCAGCCGCTAAATGATTTGTATGACACGGTAGAGATCAGTGGGACGGACACTATTCATGGCGTTATTACGCAGCGGGCGGGGCGGCGTAGAGACCGTAAATATTATACGAGTCCCGAGAGACCGCCGGGATGAGATGATATAACGATAACATCGTTGCTGCTCCTGATCTTAAATGGGTTCGAATTTTTATGCCTGCTGACTGTGTTTTCAGGCGCGAACAGTACGCCTGTCGGGATGCATCATAGTTGAGCAGAAACCCGCATTCAGTTTTTCATCCACATCATCGGGGTCCAGTTGGCGTTGCTGTATATCGTAAAGGGGTAATTCAAAATCATTCCAGCCGCGTAAACCTGTTTTCATCGAACTAACCTGCTGGTAGCCCATTAATTGCATAACCTGTGCGGCCAGAATACTGCGGTTCCCAGAACGGCAGATGACAATAATTTCTTGGTTACGCGCGGCAATTAATTCAGGTACCGCGTCCTCATAGTCTTGTTCGCAGGCAGTTTCAAGAATCCCTCTGGGAACCAGCATAGAGTTTTTGATATGAAAGGCGGAGAATTCACATTCTTCGCGTGTATCCAGTAAAATGAGATCCGGGTTTTGTTGACATTTTTCATCGACATCCCAGGGGAAAAGCTCCTTAACCTGTTGTCTTGCCTGTGCAACAATGTCTTTAAATGTTTGCATACCTATCTATATTGTTTATCTATATCGGTTTGTGTTTAATGCTTTGTGGGGTTTTTTTCAGGATTGGTTTTTCTATTTCTGAGGCCGTGTTCCACGGCCATAACCGCGGCTTCAACGCGTGAATGAATATTAAGTTTTCTGAGTATCGCTTTAACGTGCAGTTTTACGGTACCATCGGATATACCCAGATTTCTGGCAATGAGTTTATTGCTCTGGCCTTCTGCCAGCAAGCATAAAATTTCGGTTTCACGCGGGGTTAGTTCGGAAAAAGGCCCGGCGTTATCCTCGGTTACTGTTTCGCCCTGGACCATGCGGGCGAGGGCATCGGTCAGGTCAGTAGCGACAACATTTTTACCTTTTTCAATATCGCGTAATGCGCTAACCAGTTCATCCGGTTCCATATCTTTTAACAGGTAGCCCTGAGCGCCTGTCTGTAACGCCTTAATCAGGTCGCTTTCATCGTTGCTGGTGGTTAACATGACAACAGGCGTTGTTGGCAGTCGTTCACGTAATATGGGCAATGCATCCAGCCCACTTATGTTTGGCATCCGCAGGTCCAGCAGAATAACATCGGGTTGAATTTGTGATGCCAGCTCAATGCCTTCTTTTCCGTCGGCGGCAACGCCAGCGACATTGATGTTTCTTTGCTCCAGCAATCCTTTTAGACCATCACGAAACAGGGCATGGTCATCGATAATAATTACGCGCATAATATTGAACTCATTTTGAGACAGGATTTGATTTTTTATCTTTAATTTGTCTGGTGCGATTTATTTTTGTATGGCCGTTTTTTATAGTTAAATTTTAGCTCAACTCGTGTGCCTTCATCTATTTCACTTTCAATTTTAAGATTGCCACCCAGGTGACATGCGCGTTCTTTCATAATGGTCAGACCCAGGTGTTTACCGGCTTCACTGTGGATTTTACTCTGGTCAAACCCGTTACCATCATTTTCAATAAGAATGCAGATATTGGTATCATCATCAACGGTTATTAACACTCTGACGATATAGGCATTAGCGTGTTTTTTTATATTCGCTAATGACTCCTGAACAATTCGGTAGGCATTTAATTCCATATTGGTTGGCAGCTCAAGTGCTTTGATCTCGCATTGTAACAGGATATGGATGCCGGTTTCCTGTTTGAATTTGTCAACCACACGTTTGATGGCAGGGATAAGCCCCTGTTCCTCAATAGGAACACGGCAGTGGGCAATTAACTCGCGCAGGTCGGTGCTGGCTTCATCCAGACTATGTTCGACCTGCTCAATGGTGTTAATAGTCATATAGTTACCGATAGACTGTAAAGACTGGTCGAGAACGCGGACATGAAAACGTAAGGAGGCCAGGGTTTGTGCCAGCGAATCATGCAGTTCATTGGCAATGATATTGCGTTCTTCCAGTACCAGTTGTTGTTTTGCACTGGTTTCGATTTGCTGTTTTTTAAGCACTTCACCAAGGTGCGCGCCGATAGATGATAACAGGTAGGCCAGTTCTTCAGTAATATCCAGGTGCTGCATAACAAAAAGATTGATCACACCAAGTGTGTGTATTTTGTAGCGTACAGGGATGCATATCTGCATGGCTTTTTGTCCCTTAAATTCAAGCTCGCCATCATAAACCTGAATTTCATCAATGACATCGGTTTCAAAACTGAAAAGATGACCATCGATGGGGGTATGTTGAATCGTATTCGCCTGTTCTTCGCTAATACCATCATAGGCAATCAGGTTCATTAAACCTTCATTGGTGATGAGCTGAATAGAGGCTGCTTCGCTATGGAAGTGTTGATTAATTAAAAATAGAAAATCATGCAGTATCTGGCGCTCAGTATCCGCCGAATTTAGTGTGCTGACGATCTGATATAGAAGTTTTAAAGATGCTTTATTCCACTGGAATGTTGAGTCCGTCATGGGATTAACAAGGCTTTTTTAACAGGTAGTGTGGAGTCATACAAAGCTTGCTGTGTTTTTCCAGGGAAGCTCTGGTTACTCTGCTGGTGGTTTGTAGTCAGGATCATTTGGATTCATAAAAATAAACTGAAATTTTTCTGCTTCGAGTTCAACAAAATCAATCACCGTATTTTTAAGTAGCTCAACACTCCCCAAAGAAACAATAATTTGTATCCCCCCAGAGGAAACGGAAACATCGTCTTCTTTAATATCATCGAAGCCCATACCGTAGTGAATGCTATTATCGTTGTTGCGGTTTGCGGCAATACGTAATGCCATGCCTTCGGTTTTACTCTGGTCGGCAGAAAGTTTTATTTGTGTGGCTGCGGCAGCTGTGACTGTAATCATTATTTACTCTTTCTCAATATAGTTGAGTCTGAAGTTTATATTGTCTGGCAAAGCTTATAAAGCGTTGCGTCCAGGGGTTATTCCGTGAAGTGCGCTGATGGGTGTAACAAGCAAGCAGATTTTTATAGATATAACCATCATGTTTACCGTCTATGCCTGTCCCTCTCAGTACTCGGAAGGCAAATTTTACATTTTTATCAATATTTTTGAAACGTGAATAATGAAATTCATGGGCCTGCAGGGTTTTTTGTGGAGAATCGGGCCAGGGGTTATCCGATGTTTCCTCCAGCTGAACATACCCCCGTCCCTGTGGACGCTTTTCCATCACAATGTCTGCTGCGAGACAGCCAACCATCTTGTGATTTTGATCACCCCATTCAATTGAGCGCGCCAGGTACATGAGGCCGCCGCATTCGGCGTAAGTGGGTAATCCATTCTCAATGGCTGATTTAATTGATTGCCGGATTTCAATATTGTCCTCAAGTATGCGCATGTGGGTTTCAGGAAAGCCGCCACCAATAAACAGGGCATCAATATCGGGTAAGGTCTGGTCGTGACAGGGATCAATTTCGATTATTTCTGCACCAGCATTGGTTAGCGCCTCCAGGTCATCTGGATAATAAAAGCCAAAAGCTGCATTACGGACTAATCCCAGTTTAATGTCTTTAGGTTTTAGGGCGGGCGTTTTTTGCGTAGTTTGATAATTTATTAGCTGGGGGAAAGGCGGGCTATTATCAGCAATTTGAATAATCTTGTCGAGATCGACCTGTTCCTGTACCGCCTGAGAGAGTAATTGTATCTTTTCATTACAGAAATGATCTTCATGGCCAGGGATGAGACCCAGGTGGCGCTCGTCAATATTGAAGCGTTTATCGTTATGAATGGCTCCGACCACAGGTACATCGGTATAGTGTTCTATCACGGCTCTTAGCTTTTGTTCGTGACGAGCGCCACCCAATTGATTCAGGATGACACCTTTAATTAAAACATTTTTATCAAAGGCCTGATAACCCAGGATAAGTGGAGCGATGCCCCGTGTCATGCCTGTCGTGCTCAATACCAGAATAACCGGGGTTTGCGTTAAGGTGGCCAATGCCGCATTGCTGTTACTGCCATCGAGATCGAGGCCATCATAGAGACCTTTATTGCCTTCAATCAGTGTTATATCGGCGGCTTTTGATTTGTCCTGCATTAGAGCAAGGATTTCATCCTTCTCCGTGGTATAAAAATCCAGGTTATAACAATTACGTCTGCTTGCCTGGGATAACCAATAGGGGTCAATGTAGTCGGGGCCTTTCTTAAAGCTCTGCACGTTGAGGCCGCGTTGCTTTAATGCGGCGCACAAGCCGATACTGACGGTAGTTTTACCCGAAGATTTGTGTGCGGCTGAAATAAAAATTCGTGATGACATAGTTGGGATTTATCGCTTAATCAACCATGTGTGAGTGGCTCTCGTTCATATACTCTCAGATAGAAACAGTAAAACTATAATCTATAGATAACAAGTGATTTAAGCGTGCATTCAATCTATGTCTATCTGTAGAAAAAATATTTTTATTTTCTGTTCGATCCAAGCTTAAGCAGAGGTTCCCTGGCTTGTAGCAGCAGAGTGTGGGGCAACAACAGAATCTGCAAGCGAGTTAGGAAGGAAACGCAGTACTTTAAGTGCGAAAACAACAATCAAAAGCGAAATTGCAACGCCCCCCAAGCCTAAGAGCACTTCAGGCAAACTGGGTGTGTAAGTGTTGACCACACCGTCATAAAAAGAACTACTGACATCATAACCAGGAAACATTTGTATTGGAAAGGCCTGACCGCCGATTACTATGGTATAAATTTTTGCCAGACCACCAAAGATCACCATTGAGCAGATAAGCCCCAGAATATTACGGTTGTTTTTAATGCTGGGTGTATAGATTAGGACGAGAGGGATGAGTCCACCGATGAGTATTTCACCAATCCAGAATATTGTGGCATAGAGACCACCCCCGTTTTCACCTAATAAGATAAAGGCTTCCACACCATGCCGACTAGTATCATAGATATTTGTCAGATGATAAACCACGGTAAAATAGAGCACGGCAGCAACAAAGACACCTAACAGGTTGCGCAAGCGCAGCAATACCATATCACCCAGTTCCATTCCGCTCCATTTATAACTGGACATTAACACCAGAATGAAAATGGCCAAACCGAAAGAGAAGGACATAATAATAAACATGGGTGCCATAATGGCCGTATCATAGGCAGAGCGGGCGACCAGGAAACCAAAAATAGAGCCTGTACCTGTGGTAAGCGTTAAGCGCCAGATGAACGCAGAAAAGCCAGCATAGCGTTTAAATTTATACACACCATGATCCATCATAGTCCACAGATAAAGCCCACAAAATACGAAGAAACCACTATATAGAATAATGTTCCAGGCAAAGATTGATTTAAAGTTGTAGTGGGTAATTGCAATGATTAAACGATCAGGACGCCCCAGGTCTAGTAGTAATATAATCAGGCCGCCGGCGAGTAAAGCGATGGCCAGTAGTGCCGACAGGCGAGCCATTGGCTCATATATTTTTTTGGAAAATACTGAAGCGATTGAAGCGACATTTAATGCGCCGGAAGCAGCAACAATAAGGAAAATAGCGAATACATGAGGTGTACCCCAGACAATCTGGTTGGTCATGCCGGTAACATGGTGACCATTGTGCTCCATATACCAGGCTGCAAGTATGCCAATAAGCGCAATAAAACCGAGACCGCCGAGGAGCGCGAAGTAGGCCGGGCTTTTGCCCTGTAACGAGGTGTATTCTATTTTACTCATTATGATTCTCTTGTTTACTATTCATATCAACCCTGACACTTACCGTTGGGGTTTACGTGATAAATTACTTTAGATCGCTATTATTCGTTTAAACCCTGATAACGAACACCCGTGTTGAGTGCGAGATCTGAGCGGATTTCTTTGCCACCGAATTTTTTCAGTTCGGTAGAAATGCCACTGTTGGGATTGTTAAGGTCTCCAAAAATCATCGCATTATGGTTGTCTGCATCACAGGCTTCAACACAGGCAGGAATGCCACCAGCATCGATGCGTGTGACACACATATTGCAGGCTTCTACAGTGCCTATACCACGCGGGTCGGTTGATCTTTGATTGTCGAGGTTTTCATGTACAAAAGAGCGGGCTTTGTAGGGGCAGGCCATCATGCAATAACGGCAGCCAATGCAGATATGCCGATCAACGAGGGCAATGCCATCCGCGCGTATAAAGGATGCGCCCGTAGGACAGACGTCAACGCAGGGCGCACTCTCGCAGTGCTGACACATGATGGGTAGTGAGAGCTCATGCCCCGTTGCTTTATCTCTTAAAGTAACCTTACGAATATATTGCGTATCAGTTTCTGGTCGATTGTGACCCATTAGGCCATTTTCTACCCGGCAGGCATCAACGCAACTGGTGCAGCCTGTACTACATTTATTGGTATCAACTAACAGACCCCAGCGATTTTTATTGCTGACGGGCACATCGTCAGGGCGTGTTGATGTTGAACTTAAGCTGTCTGCATTTGCGGTCGAGCCTAAACTGTCCGCATTTGCTGTTTTGTGTAAAAGTACACCTGCGGCCATGGTGATGGTGCCAGCAAGAGCCGTTTTTGATAAAAAGTTACGCCTTGAGTTATTAACCGGATTCTTCATTTCTGACTAACTCCATCAGTGGGCTGAATATTTTTTATACTGCGGGCTTTGATGCTTTTACGGGCCTTGAGGCTCTGCCGCAGTTGCCTGGCGATGGCGGCCGCTTTATTAGCATCTATACCTTCATATTTACGATGTATATACTTTTGTGGTCGATCAGCATGGCATTCAAAGCAGTCAATTTTTACCGCCGCATATTGATGGCAACCTGTGCAGAAATGTTGCTTGCTTTCAATGCTCGGTATTTTACCGTTAGCACCCGGTCTAATATGGCAATCAATACATTTTGCTAGACTATCAGGCTGATTGCGGATACCTTCATGCACGGTTTCAGTGCGCTGATGTAAAATGTATTTCATATGATTTCTACGCATATCACTTTCAGGATGAATACATTTTAAACCAGCACTTTTCGGTATATTGATCGTCGGTAATGGTTCCTGGGCAGTTGCCGAGAGCGACAACTGCATTAGACCCATAAACAGCAACATAAGCCAGAGGGTTTTTGTGATAAAAAATCTTGTCATTAGATTGCCTTAGTTTCGTAGATATTCTCTAATATTTATGTAGTTGTTAATGATTAAGTGTCATTCACCCAGGGCCATATCGATATAGCCGGTAGGGCATACATCTGAGCAGATGTGACAACCAATGCACTTGGCATAATCGGTGTCAACGTAACGACCAGTGGTAGATTGGGCTTTTTTGACACGGAAAACTGCGCCTTGTGGACAATAGATGACACAGTTGTCACATTCAAAACACATACCACAGCTCATGCATCGACCCGCTTCAGCGACAGCTCTTTCTTCCTCAAGATTAAGCTGGCGTTCTGCAAAGTGACCAAGCACTATATCGGATGAAGGTACGTCAGTATTACGCAGGTTACGTTCCGTGTATTCAAAGTGCCCAAGGAACATTCTTTCAGTGGTAACAATTTCCTGATAGGAACGATCTTCATAGTTATGAATCGCATAGTTTTTATGATCAGTCCCACGTAGTTCATCCACAGGGTACTGGCTGGCATCGTAGGCATCAACATTTAAACCTGCTTCGTCGAGTTTATCCTGTAAGTTGAAGTAGTGGACATCAACTTTAGGGCGTTTTTTCAGTTCGATATGGTTAAAGTGGTTTTCAATGGTTTCAGAAACAATGTATGCCTGACCAATGGCTGTCGTTAACAGGTGAGGGCGAACAATATCACCGCAGACAAAATGATTCTCCTTGCCTGGTACACGGTATACATTGTCCGCATCCATCAGGTTACGACCGTTATTGAAATCTTCCAGGCCTTCAAGATTACCACCCTGACCAATTGCAGCAACGATGATATCTGCCTCAATAATATATTCTTTGCCGCCTTCAAGGGCAACGGGTGCATTGTTTTCAAAAGCAGAATCAACAAATTTCATGCCGGTAGCGCGGCCGTTAGCATCACGAATAATTTCAACCGGCATCACTTCGTTCATGATGTTAACACCTTCAATGGTTGCATCTTCAACTTCATGTTGTGCTGCAGTCATTTCTTCTTTTTTGAACAACGCGGTTAGAGTAACGCTGTCACAGGGTACATTTTTAGAAGAGTCATGACTGGCATGAGAACTTTCACCATTAACAACTGCCTCTGGGTTTTCGTTGTAGTCTGCTAAAGTACCAATGCGACGAGAAACTGATACCACGTCGATAGAGGTGTCACCACCACCAATACAGAGTACTTTTTTACCGGTATATTTCATTTCACCCTTGTTGAACTGCTCAAGAAACTTAACGGCGGAGACACAGTTAGGCGTTTCATCCCAGCCTTCCAGCGGAACGCCACGGCCAGTCCAGCAACCTAATGCCCATAAAACAGCATCAAATTCTTTTTCAACCTCGGCAACACTAACATCACGACCAACGCGTGTATCCATGCGAGTTTCGACGTTACCCATGTCCAGAATACGTTGACACTCGTTATCCAGATAATTACGAGGTATACGAAAACCGGGTATGCCATAGCGCATCATACCGCCTAATTTAGCGTGATCATCAAAGATAGTTGAAGCAATGCCTTTACGACGCAGTTGGTAGGCAGCGGCCATGCCAGCGGGACCACCACCGATAATTGCTACTTTTTTACCTGTCATTTCGGCACTGTTATCAAATTTAAAGCCTTCTTTAAACGCGGTGTCGCCAATGTATTGCTCAACCGAGTTAATGCCAACAAAGTCTTCTACTTCGTTACGATTACAGGCTGTCTGACAGGGGGCAGGACAGACTCTTCCCATCATGGACGGGAACGGATTTGCATCAGTTAAACGACGAAAGGCATATTCCTGCATCGAAACACCTTCAGCTGGTATTTCTATACCACGTACGATATCAAGATAACCGCGAATATCCTCACCTGAAGGACAGCCACCCTGGCAGGGCGGGGTACGATGTACATATGTTGGACATTTATATGATGTATCTTCTTTAAAGATTAGATGTTCGAAGCCGCCCCATTCCTGATTACCGTCTTCAAATTTTCTAAAGGTTAACTTTGTGTTTTGCATATCTTCTTTGGAAGTGGCCATGCCAGTTCTCCTGTCGCTTGCACCTGGATAATCCAGAATGTGTCAATTAAATTTGTGATGGAAATATTGTTTTTGTCTGTTCTAACTGATTCTGTTCTAACTAACTAATTGTGTTTTAATTAAAATATTAAGCGGCTTCATCAGCATCTTCACTGGCTTCAGCTACTTTAGCTTGTCCCTCAAGAATAATTGCGTTGCTCACTAACTGGTGAACACTCACAATTTGATCCATCGTCATGCCGTAATAGGGCAGAACTTTTGTAAACTGTGACTTACAGATGGCGCAGATGGCGGCCATATGGGTTATACCGTGATCCTTAACAGAATTCTTAAGTGCTTCCATACGTGGTTGTGCGCCTTTAATTCGAATTTCCATTAAATCATCAGTAAGTAAGCCACCGCCACCACCACAGCAGAAAGTCTGGTCATAAATGGTTTCTTCGGCCATATCATGATAATTATTACAGACGGCTTTGATTACTTCTCGTGGTGTAGTGAACTGACTACCTGGTTTTTCACCAATTCTTGATGCTCGAGCAATATTGCAGGAATCATGGAAAGTCAGAGTCATATGATCATTTTCAGATTTATCGATATTCAATATGCCACGATCAAGACAGTCTTTGGTAAATTCGAGAATATGTTGAGGGACTGGGTAATTTGGATCCAGAAAATCCCACGGGCCAGCCAGTGTATTGAGGTGGTTATAGGCAACGCGCCAGGCGTGACCACATTCACCAAAAATAATACGTTTAACCCCCAGTTCTTTGGCGGCATCACGAACACGCAATGCAACCCGACGCATATTTTCATAGTTGCCAATGAACAGACCAAAGTTGGCGGCTTCTGAGGCTATTGAACTCATTGTCCAGGTGACACCCGCAGCGTGGAAGACTTTACCGTAGCCAATTAAACCGTCAACATGGGGTTCGGCAAAGAAGTCTGCGGAGGGGGTTACGAGTAGAATTTCGGCACCTTTTTCATTCAGTGGGTAGCGAACCTTAATACCAATATCTTCTTCGACATCTTCTTCCAGGTCTTTTAATGTCTCGGCCAGTGCCCGTTCAGGCAAGCCGAGATTGTTACCAATTTGATGAACCTTGGTAAGAATCTGATTGTCATACTTTTGGCCCAGGCCGATTTCGGCAAGCAGGTCGCGTGCGGCCATAGTAACTTCGGCGGTGTCAATCCCAAACGGGCAGAATACGGCGCAACGCCGACATTCAGAGCACTGATGGTAATAACTGTACATTTCTCTTACGAGATCTTCAGTTAGATCAACCGCACCGACCAGTTTAGGGAAATATTTACCGGCGAAGGTAAAATAACGGCGATAGATTTTGCGCAATAAATCCTGTCGTGCGACCGGCATATTTTTAGGGTCGCCAGTACCGATAAAATAATGGCACTTATCAGTACAGGCACCACATTTAACACAGGTGTCCATAAATACCTGTATAGAGCGGTATTGACTGAGTTTGGTTTTTAATAAATCAAGAAACACCTGTTTCCAGTTATCGATGAGTTCGCCTTTTTCAGCACCACTGGGGAATCCCAGCGCGGTTTGAAATTCTTCCGCCGCTACAAAAGGCGAACTGTGTGCCATTGCACCTTCCATAATCGATGGGATTATAGGAAATTCTCGTGTTTCTGGTATTTCGTAATCGGCCATTGTTGTGTCTCAGCGTAAAGTTCAGTTTCCAGTTCTTTGCTCTATTCAATTCAATGCAGCTTAGGCGTTGCGACCATCCTTAGCTTCGATTTCAGCACCCCATTTTGAGATATAACGAACTTCCCGTGGGTTATCAACCTGGTAACGTGTCGGTGCCATAAACATTCCCGGTGCATGCAATAATTTGCTGATTGGGAAAATGATCATTAATGAAAGCACAAGTGTCAGGTGTGTCAGCAATATCGCATCATGGGGTAAATTCTGCCAGTCAAAGTAAAACAGGCCAAGTATAAACTGCTTAAGTTGAATGATGTCTGTATGCGCGAAATAACTCATGTATAGGCCGCTTGCCGCGATACTAATAATCAGCAATAACATTAAGTAATCAGACGGTGAAGAAATATAACGGACGCGATCAACAAAAAGACGACGACCATATAAACCACACAGGCCAATGAGCATAGTAAAGCCGGCATAATGACCGAAGCTTTGTACCAGCTCATTATTGACTAATGGCCAGATAAATGAATCGGGTGAAACGACATAACGCAGGTGGCGGAAAAATGCCAGCAGTAATGATACATGGAATATCCAGCCAAAAATCCAGGTCCATTTTGAGGCCCTGAAGAGACTGTTGAAGAAAACAATCTCGGTAAAAAATCGGTAGACAACACCAGTTCTGGTTAAAGGTGCGGGTGTAACAGGAATTCGTAAGGGCGCAGGGACACGTTTGTACTGTAATAGCTTGTTTGCGACGCCGACAACCAATGTGATCATGGCCACATAAAAAAGTACAACGTACAAAATACTAAGAGCGTTCATTATTGACCTTCTTGCCGGTAATAGTTAACCAAATCTATTGCTGTTAATCGATTGGCTAATTGTTCGGTGAAACTGGAGGATAAGTGATATCCTCCAGTTTCATTTAATTTACTAAGAAAACTTGGTGAATTAAATACAACCCGTAGGTTTTGGTAGTCCGGCATATTTACAGGCCTGTTTACCTGGACCATAAGGAAACAGTTCGTATAGATATTTGCTGTTGCCTTTTTCTTTACCCAGTTTCTTACCAACAGCTTTTGTCAGTACGCGTACTGCAGGTGCAATTTGGTATTCTTCATAATAATCACGCAGGAAGTTGATAATATTCCAGTGCTCTTCCGTTAACGGCTGGTCTTCAGCTGCTGCCATAACTTCAGCAACATCATGTTCCCAGTCGTTCAGGTTGGATAAATAGCCTTCTTCGTCTACTTCTAATTGTTTACCGTTTACATCGATTGATGACATGTTGATCTCCTCGTAGTGAGCCTAATATTTAAAATTGTTTAAAGCCAAGATTGAACAGAGTCGTGCTCAGCTACTAAATTAACAAAGCCTTCATAATCCACGACTTTGATCCCGTCAGCCAGTTTGCCTTCGAGTCCGCGAGCCTGAAGATCAGGACCGAGCACGGCGAATGAAATACCACTGGCATGTTTGATTTTTTCAGCAACACTGTGACCAGTGGTTGCTGCATAAACACCGTCCTCAAACAGCAGAACGGTAGAACCTTTTTTAGCTAAACCAAGACAGACATTGAATGTGCTAGATTCGAATGGAGACTTGTTTACTGTGTGTAAGAGTGCCATAGTTGATCTCCTAAAAACTTAATATAACGTCTTGTTCATCTAAAACGTCAGCCAGTTCAGTCCGACTGACCAGACGAATGGAGTCTTTTTCAGCCCAGTCTTCGTCTTCGTCTTCCCAGATAAGATGTTGTAGATCATCTAAGGTTAAACCACGTTCTTCCAGAGATTCTTTTTCAACATAAATTTTAGTTACGTCATAATCACCTAATGCAGCATAGGTTGGCGAGAAGTTCTTTTGGCCAATGGCTTTGGTGTCCTGGCCTTTGGTGAGTTCGTAAACACCATCGCCGATAAAGGCCAGACTTACGTCCTGGTCGAATGCGGCACCAATTAATACGACCTCTAAAGATTCAAGGGCATAAACAGTACCGTAGGGCGCTTTACGGTTAATATACATAAATTTTTTAATTGACATATTTTCTATTTCCTGACTTAAGCGCCAAATACAACCAGACGGTCTGACTGGATACCCGCCTCAATCAACTGTCCCAGACCAGAGATGCGAAAGCCCTCCGCCAGATTATCTGCATCGAGTCCCTGGCGTTTTGCTTCGGCTGCATCCATTACACCTCGGCGTTGTGCCGCTGCAATACAGACAACCATATCCAGATCATGCTCTTTTGATAACGCCGACCACTGTGCTACAACATTACGGTCGTCCTGCGGTGGAACGGCAAGACGTGTCGCATTGTTGACGCCATCGTGGTAAAAGAAGATACGGAAAATTTCATGGCCGGCAGCAAGAGCCGCTTTGGTAAACTGATATGCACTATCAGATGACTGGTGTTGATACGGCCCTTCATTAATTTGAATACTAAATTTCACTTATAATTACCTTTTTAGCTATTACTTTTTAGCTATTAGCTATTAGTTATTAGTTATTTACTATTAGAATCTAATGTGAGTTGAAGCATTCAGGCTGTTACGAGCACCGCGCCAGTTGTCAATATGGTACTTGGTAAAAGGCAGATTAGTTTTTTCAAAGAAACGTGGCCAGCCTATACGTTCGATCCAGTCATTAATGCGTTCCCAGTCCCGCGCGTCGTTTTTATAGACATTCAGGATGTTTTTAACGATAGCCGTTGCTTCAGGCCAGCGGGGTGGGTTGTTAGGAATACCTGCGGCAACCAGTTTCTGAAAAGAAGGTTTACTGCGCGCATTAGAGTGATTACCACCAATCCAGACAGACAGCTTGGAATGCTCGGTATCATTAATTTGCATTGGTGGGCACGGTGGGTAACAGGCACCGCAGCAGATGCATTTCTTCTCATCAACTTCCAGTGAAGGTTTGCCATTAACTATCGCGGGGCGAATGGCAGCAACTGGGCAACGTGCGACAACGGTTGGGCGTTCACAGATATTCGCTACCAGGTCATGGTTAATTTTAGGTGGTTTGGTATGCTGAATATTAATCGCGATGTCGCCCTGACCACCACAGTTAATTTGGCAGCAGGAAGTCGTCATATGGACACGGTTGGGCATATTGCAGTTACGGAACTCATCAATTAATTCATCCATCATGGCTTTAACCGTACCCGATGCATCCGTAGCGGGAATATCACAGTGCAACCAGCCCTGTGTGTGCGACATCATAGCTACTGAGTTTTTGGTGCCGCCTACAATGAAACCAGCCTCTTCAATAGCCTTAATCAGAGGCTCAACTTTTGCGCTATCAGCGACCATGTATTCAACGTTGCTGCGGATGGTGAAGCGGATGTAACTATCAGCAAACTCGTCACCAATATCGCACAGTGTACGCAGGGAGAAGACATCTAAAATACGTTGTGTGCCTACGCGTACGGTCCAGATTTCATCACCACTGTATGCGACATGGCGAAGTACGCCGGGTTTCGGATGATCGTGGAATTTCCATTGACCAAAATTTTTGCGCATAACAGGATGCATGTACTGGAATCCATCAGGACAGCCGGATTCTATGGGCGAGCGAGGTTTATCGTGACTCATTATTCATTCCTCAATAATTCAATTTTGTTATAGGGGGACAGACGTCCCCCCACTTGATATTAGCGACTACTATTTATTAGCTGCTACTATCTCAGCCAGGTTAGTTTGGTCTAAGCTGGTTACTTCAGGCGCTTGCGGCTTCTGCCTTACGGTCAAACCATTTTTCAGCTTCTTCGTTCCAGTCGTCCATACGAATGTATGAGCTTTCACGAGGGCTACCGACCATATTTGGATCGACATTAACACCAATGCCTTCCAGATAGTTAACCAGGCCGATACGTTCGATCATTTCACCTGTGCGTTCATGCTCAAGCGCATTTTCAGCCCAGAAATCAATCATTTCCTCAGCCAGTTCGGTGATTGATTCATAATCGTCTTCGGTTTCCATTTTTTTGAATGGAAGAATAACTGTGCCCATTAAACCACCGATTTTTAGCGTACGTTTACCACCAACCAGGACAGTAACACCGTGGTCATCACCGGGATGTAATGCCTTTGGCATAACGTTCAGGCAATGCATGCAGCGTACACAGTTATGGTTATCAACGGTTAAAGTGTTGTCATCACTTAAATGCAGTGAGTTAGTTGGGCAGCGTGACACAACATTATCAAGATAATATTGACGACCATTTTCGCCTTTTGCATTAATGTAGTTTTTCACTTCTTCCTGGTCGATTTTCATGTCATCACGCCAGGTACCGATAAGGGCCATATCTGCACGTTCAATTGAGTTCATGCAATCGTTAGGACAGCCGGATACTTTAAATTTGAATTTGTATGGCAGTGCGGGGCGATGCATGTCATCGGTAAAGTTGTTTACCAGGTGGCGTTGAAGACTTTGCTCGTTGGTACAGGACATTTCACAGCGTGCGGCACCCACACAGGACATGGAGGTACGCATTGCGGGGCCAGCGCCACCCAGATCCCAGCCATAGGCATTAACGTCATCAAAGAAAGGCTGTACATTTTCAGATGATACGCCGATAAACATGATGTCACCACTCTGACCGTGGTAGGTTTGCAGGCCAGAGCCGTATTTTTCCCAGCTGTCACCAAGTTGACGTAATATTGCGGTTGTGTAGTAGTTGCCAGCAGGGGGTTGTATGCGAATGGTGTGGAACTCTTTTGATTCAGGGAAGGCCGAACCTACTTCAGAAAAACGTGGGATAATTCCACCGCCATAACCAAACACGGAAACCGTGCCACCTTTCCAGTAACCTTTGCGTGTTTCGTATGAATGTTCAAGCTGTCCCAGTAAGCTGCGATTCATATCCTGAACGTATTCATCAGGGTGATCGTCACGTAGTCTTTTTATTGCCGAAATAAAACTTGGCCACGGGCCGTTTTCAAGTTCATCAAGCATGGGTGTTTCATAAGTCTTCTTGGCCATGGAATTTCTCCTGTCTGCTGCTTTGGTTTGTTGTTAGCAGGTCTTGGAATTGCAAACCTGCCAGTGATTGGTGCTAATCGAGGTGATTGTAGTACCAAACATTTCTTATAACAATATCCCTTTAGATGTTATCTTAATTACAGAGGAATATCGTGAATCTCTGGGTCAGAGTTTAGGTGTCTATAGCGCGAGATTAAATCCTACGCATGGGAGGGGTGATCGGAAAAACCTTATCCAATAAGGGGTAGTAAGCCGGATTTTCTCACTCAATAGCCTGTTCTGATGGTGTGGGGAGGCAATAACAGTGTATCAATATTTATGATTTTCTTAAGTGATAGTGTAATATTCTATCGATTTGGGCAAGCAGTGTCGGATTATTTGTCTACAGATGCCAGACAACAGCGCCTTTGAGTAAATAAAGTTATGTCTAAAAACTTAATGTCTGTGGGAAATGCCTTTCTTTCTGCTTTTGATTTGACGAATGATAAGGCTTATCAGCACTGGCAGCAATATAAAAAAACCTGTTGCCGGCCGACACTGGAGCAGCTCAGGGTTAAAGTGAATGACCCTTATCATCTCGATGTTGAGGCAAGGCGGGCAATACTTGATAATTGTGCACACTATAATATGGCTATTTATCAGCTAGAAGATGTTGCGCAACAGAAAAAAAATCTGGTTTTAGCCCTGGGTAATCAGCTGGGTCTGCTTCAACTGGATGCTAATCTGGCTGCTGATGAAGACAGTATTAGCTGTCTTCAGGTTAAACCGCAGGATGGGCATCAATATATTCCCTACACAAATCAGGCTTTAAGTTGGCACACGGACGGTTATTATAATAAGCCTGAGTGCCAGATTAATGCCATTATCATGCATTGTGTTACGGCGGCCTCGCAAGGTGGAGTAAACCAGCTGCTTGACCATGAGTGGATATATATGTGTTTACGCGATGAAAATCCGGCTTATATTAAGGCTCTGATGCACCCGCAGGCCATGACGATACCTGCGAATAAAGTTTCAGGTAAGGTGGTTCGTGCAGCACAATCCGGCCCGGTTTTTTCATTGTCCAGCTCTGACGGGCGCTTGCATATGCGATTTTCTGCCCGGCAAAGAAATATTATCTGGCGTGATGATGCGGTGACGCTAGCAGCGGTTGAGCGCATTAATGCCATACTGGCTGATGACGCACAAACTACGTGTGTGGCTTTAGAGTCTGGGCAAGGTATTATTTGTAATAATGTTCTGCATAATCGCAGCAGTTTTAGCGATGCAGAGCCAAGTTTGATGCATAGACTAATATATAGAGCGCGATATTATGACAGGGTGCAATAATTATATTGTTAATCAATGTCTTATGTAAATACTATAAAGTATAATATTAAACGTTGCCCGCCAGATCAGGCGCGATGATATTAAAGACATTTTTAGAGGGTTTTTATTTATGTTATGGTTAAGTGAAGTGCTAATTCAGAATCCCGAGATGGAAAATTTTGACGAGCTTAAGACAGAATTAAAGAAGCGAGCAGTTGCTGGTGAATTTTTTTTTCGGATGGATGTAAAGCCACAATTCCCTGATACACCAGGCGACTGGGAAGATCGGCTTGAAGCAGTTTTCACATCAATGCAGGAGTAAGTTGATTATGTTTTGGGACGATGCAGAAAAAGAAAACCCGGTAACAAAATCAGAGAAAGTGGTTGATGTTAATTATAAGATAAACTGTAAACAGTTACCTGTCTCACATGCTATGGAGCTGACTCGAGAGCTGTACGGAGTGTTACCGTGGCTGAAGTCTGAGCCTGAGGTTGCGATTCATCAAATACATGGTGCAACCAGTGGTAATGGCTGGGAACGCCCTGCCGATGATGCGCTATTACAACTATCACGCCGGACACGTATGCGGTTACGTATTCCGTTGGAGCGGATCACGGACGCAAAGCAGTTGAGCGGTAAGACATTACATATTGCCGGTGAGTCACTAAGTATCGGTGCGATGACAATAAAACCCGTTATTCCGTGTGGTACTTTGTTTGCACGTTACGTGGCGGTACCGGAGGGTGATGATGAACCCGCCTTTTTATCGTGGATCGTTGCACAGTTAAAACAGCGCCATATCCAGGTGAAAAAAATGTTGTGCGGGATGGGACATGAAATACAGATAGACGCAAACCGGCTGGAAACGAGGAGTTTGATGATCACTGATCTGGAGACAGCCACTTCTGTGCTGCTGCAAGAAGCTGGGCTGGGTCCGGGACGCCAATATGGTTGTGGTATCTTTCTTCCCCATAAAGGCATTAAAGCCGTTACTGAGTCGGAAGATCACTCTCATTTTACAGGTAGTTAGAGGTTATTATTAATAATTCACATTAATCTTATAAAAACTGTCGTGAATGCGTTCCAGTGTCATAGATATGTTGCAGTAATACCTATTTTGTAATATTGCAGAATATGGCCAGATTAAGCTAATATTCGACCCCGATTTTATTCGCTTACTTATTTTTAGCCCATTGCATGGCAAACAATAATTCATTATAACTATTTTAAAAGGTAGACAATATGGCACTTGAAGCAGTTGAAAGGACAGAAAACGGTTATCTGGTTAATTCAAACGACTGGAACGAAGAGGTTGCGGCAGCACTTTTTGCCGAAGAGGGGATCAAGCCAACCACTGAGCACTGGGATACGATTAAATACGTTCGTGATGAAACGCTGGCCGGTGAAGAGCCCAATGAACGCAGTATTATGAAAGCAATGGGTAAGATCTGGGGGCATAAAGTGACATCTAAAGAAATGTATGAGCTATTTCCCGGTATGCCTTCGAAGCAAGGTTTAAAAATTTGCGGCTGTCCAGAAAGTACTCGTAAAGGTGGTTATTAATCACATTTTATGCGATTAAATAAAACAAAATTGGCGTAAACGGGCGCTGCGGATTACGATTAAATTTGACCTCAGGGAATTTAATTTTTAATGCTTCTCCCTTTATAGATATATGGGTAAGAGGCGCTGCGCGATAAACTTGGGGCAGTTCTGAGCGACTGAACAAAAGTATTAGGAGGCCAGCGATGGTCTATTCACACATTCAAAGGTGAGAAATTATGAGTAGTACAAAAGCTGAATTAATTAAAGAAATGATAGAAGTACAAGATAAACTTTCAAAATATGAACAGGCAAATGGCATTGATCCTAAAGAGTTTTATAAGCCGGAGTCGGGTTCCGAACTGGACGGTTACTGTGACAGGTATCAGGTTTTAGCGGATAAAGTGATTGATTTGGCACATGCAGAAACGGGTTCAACACGTTAATTTTTGGTTCTAAATAGAGCAAAAAAGCCGTAACAGTGTTGCGGCTTTTTTTTGAGCAATTTTGTGCTCAGCATTAACTGGATGCTTCATAAGAATGTAGAGTTTCGAGCGGCCGTATGAAATATTCGGGTTAAACTTTGTTCTTCGTTAAATATCTGTCCACATTCTGAGTAAATTCACATAGCTATTACTTAATAGTTCCAGCTCTTTAGAATCGGGAGAGGATTTTATTAGCGTCTCTCGTGCCTGACTCAGGTTATACAGGATTTCACGTTTGGCAGGATCTCGAATGGTACTTTGTAGCCAGGTGACGGCAACCAGGCGTTCGCCACGCGTTACTTCGTTAACGCGATGTGTGCTTGAGGATGGATAGAGAACCGCATCACCGGCATTGAGTTTGACTGTTTGCTCACCAAATGTGGTCTGAATAACAAGTTCACCACCATCATAAGTATCCGGTTCGTTTAGAAAAATAGTGATGGATATATCAGAGCGGTAGCGCTGGTTGGGTGGCCCCATCACTGGATCATCGATATGGTTGCCGTAATACATGCCAGCGGTGTATTTGGCATAGTAAGGCGCGGCAATTCTGGCAGCAAATGCAGCAGCGATATAATTCGGGTTTTGTACCAGTTTGCCCATGACCAGATTGTTTAAGCGTTGTACCTCAACGTCCGAAATAAACATTTCATGATTATTTTTAACGCGTTTGGCTTCACTACCGGCAGAGGTTGCGCCTTCACGAAAGTTGGCTGTTGCCGTTAGCTCAAGGATAACGCTGATGTCTTCTTTGTTTAATACTTCAGGGATAGTAATAAGCATATTTTTAAGTTCGCAAGTTCAAGTATAATTGGGACTAAATTTTAACAGAGTTTAACATTATGAAATTAAATATTATCGTTGATGATCACTTAAGTGTATTTAAAGTAACCGATAATTTACTCATCGAAGCGAATGACTTTTTTGCCCGCCTGGATGCTGATATGGATAAAGGCTGGCAGATGAGTCAGAACTGGGTGGAATTTCCAACCCGTGAGCAACGCTGTCAGATTGTTGGTAATAAAATTTTAGTTGCTATCGAAACTGAAAATGAAAAATTATTAATGTTAATGGTGGCTTATATTCTAAAAACCCTGCCAGGCATTAAGTCGATTAATATTGATAATACGGGAGATATGAATGAAACCGATATTGTCATGGGACATGCAGGCATGAAACCGTTGGGGCCAATACTTAATTAAAGGTGGCTTTTTTTAACCAAGGATTCAATATTATCGGCAATTGTTCTATCGTACTTAGGTTTTTGTGTGTGCAATGCCAGTATTTTTTGTGCAATTTTTTTCCAGTGTTGTTTGGCCAGGCTGACATTTTCTCGAAGTGCACCAGGATCACCGGTTTTAAGCCATTGCTGATAAGCATTCATTAACGATGGAAAAATATGTTTGCGCATATGGGTCAGGTTGGCAAAGTAAAAGTGTATAGAGGCTCGTTGCTCCTTTTCCCGCGCATTGCTTTCCAGTAGCACCGGCAGAGTGTGCAGGGTATCGGCAAAATGATCGCGCACTGCGCGCGCCATGATTTCCGCCTGGGTAAAGGAAATATCGTGCATCATCTTTTGCCAGCCGGATAACCTCTCACCGGCCTGAATTTCACCTATTTCATGTAGCACCGCAGTATTAAGTTCGTTGCTGGTCATAGCGTTTAATGCATCTTCCAGATTGTTGTCAAAATCGTAGCAGGCGAGTGCATTAGCCATTGCATTTTGTGGCTTGTTCCAGCGCCATTCTTCAGTGCGTTCCCAGAGCATACGTTTTAACGATTCACGTCGGATATAGATGGTATTATTGTGGCTCATTGCTGGTGGGGCAGTGAGGTCACGGGCGTATTCTTTATTGGAAATATAAATATTGTAACCGTTATAGTGTTGGTGTTGTTGCAGTTGTGCAAGAAAAAAGTGTGGTTTGGACTTAACGCCATAACCACCGCTGTAGATGAGGTTGCTGCTAATCAGTGACTGGTTGATTGCATCATTCTGGAATGGGTCAAAGCTACCTGTGTTGATTTTAAGTGGTTGGTAGTCTTCATTTTCCAGTTTATCCCATAAGACTTCACGATCACTTAACCAGTTACCAATGTCGGTTTTTGAAAGTGGGGCATTGAAAGGGCTTGATTGTTCCCAGCGATAATATTCACGCATTTTTAATAAGTAAATACAGAGCGTATAGTTGCCAGCATACCTGGCATCGGAAATATGGCAGTTATGTTGAACGGTATCAATAAGCTGTTTAAATTCGTCTTTCATATATCCTTCTTAACTGCGTGGTGAAAATACTACCATATCAGTATATTATTCGCCTTTCTATCACATATAATGTAAGGCTTTGGGGTATTGCATGAAACTTCGTATAGCAAATAAATGGAAGGATAAAAATAAAACACGCTCGTCCGAAGATACCGGTAGTGTACTGGGGTTTAATCTGTGGAAGGTTGCTGGTGCGAATGTTATGCACCTTGAAAATGAGGGATTTCAGACCGATACGCATAATCAGCGTCTGGATGTGATTGCAGAATTTTCGGCGTTTTTTATTCATGTGATTGATCGTTTGATTGCTACAAAAGAGTACAGTGCTGAAGATCGTGGGGCGATAATCACGGGGTTGGCATTAAACATGGCAGCAACCATGCATGATAACCGCCGTGATGTATCAGCAGACAAAAATAAAAATTATCGGGAGGATTTTATCGGGTTAATCAATGCGCGCATGGCGGAATATGCGGATTTTAGTTTTGACGGTGTTCTGGATCCCGGCTTTCAGCTGCGACGTTGCGTGGGTGACCATGTGCGTCAGGTAATGGGTGAAAAGGACAATAGATGGGTGCCCGATCAGGTGCTTGAAATTGAAATTCCTGATGCAATGAAAACGATTAAGCGTATCACGCGAGGATTGCTTTAAATTATAGGTTGTCATTCTCCTGATGCCTTTAATTTTGGCATAGATAATTTTGGCATAAAAAAGCCGCTGCAAACCTAAGTTGCAGCGGCTTTTTTATGGCTAAATGTAACGCGTGCTACTTATTTAGTCCATTTGCTGAAGCCGTCAGTATTTTTTTCCTTACCGTCTTCGTAACCGGCTTCATAGGCATCTGTTAAGCGTTGTTCTTCACGCGGTGGGTTAAGCAAATAGCCACCTTCCCAGCCTATGATGTACTCAGGATTGACACCGGCTTCTTCCATTTTGGTTACTGCATTATAGTAGTTTTGGTTTATCATCTTTGTTTCCTCTGAGGGTTTTTCGTATCAGTAGTACCGTTGAAACCATATTTGGCAACAACATTAGGGTGGTATTTAGTAATACCCAATTTACGGTTTCTGTTTGAATTTACATCAAATAAGTGGATAAGGATTATACATAGTCGGTGTGTGTTTTGGAATGCACATGCCCTATCCCATTAGAGGGATGATTGCCCATCTTTATTATGCCTAAAGCTATAAATAATAAATAGAAATAATTTTCAGGCCATTGATTACGCTATGGAAAATAGGGAACATTATGGGTAGATGTTTTTTTACAGTAAATTTTATTCAATACTTCCGGTTGGGTTTGGTGGCTTTTTTTATTGATTGGGCAACGCATAATAATACTTGCGTCTAATTATTATGTTGTCCTGAACGGTTTACTAACATAGTTTGTACGGAGATATTCCAGGCCGGCGTGTTAAACTATCTTCCTTCTTTTAGTTTTCGAGAACTGTGATGACTGATGATACATTAAATTCTACTGCTGCCTTATCGACGGATGAGGTGATCGATGTGAGTGATAGGGATGCTGATTTTTCCAGTGGTATTGCTGCATTTGAAAGCAAAAATTTTAAGCTGGCGATGCAGCTTTTGTTACCAATCGCTTATGATGGTAATGCTGAATGCCTGCATCGCTGTGCCATCATGTACCAGAATGGCCTGGGGAATGTGGCAAATCCAGAGAAAGCGTTTGAATTTATGTTTTCTGCGGCCAGCCAGGGCCATGCAGTGGCTCAACACGGGTTGGGTTTTATGTACATGGAAGGTGAGTGTACAGAAAAAGATGCACAACAGGCGATAGCGTGGTTTACCAAAGCCAGCGAACAGGGTCTGGTGGGTTCACTCACCACCCTTGCAATGATGTATCAGGAAGGTAATGGTGTAGAAAAAGATCCTGGCGAAGCAAAACGGTTATATAAACTGGCTGGTTTTGATGAGATGTGACCTGTCTGTTGTTACTCAATAAACTGTTACAGTATAAAAAATAATCAATAATCTAACCCGGCCAGGTTTTAACTATGCGTCCAGCCCACTTATTAACCGTTGTAGAAAAAGAATATATTAGTACACAAAGTGGTTACCACACCCCAGTGATGTTGTGGGGTGCCCCGGGTGTGGGAAAATCGCAGATGGTGGCACAGGTTGCTGCCAAGCAGAATACGCCATTGATCGATATTCGTTTATCACAGATGGAACCCAGTGATTTACGCGGTATTCCTTTTCGAGAAAAGGAACTTGTTGAATGGGCAGTCCCTGCAATGTTGCCGAATGCAAAACGTCACGGCGAAAAAGGCATTTTGTTTTTAGATGAGATCACCTCCGCACCACCAAGTGTTTCGGCTGCGGCTTATCAGCTGATTCTTGATCGCAAACTTGGTAATTATGAAGTGCCGCAAGGCTGGGCGATTATTGCCGCCGGTAACCGTCAGGGGGATCGTGGCGTGACTTATAGTATGCCAGCACCACTGGCGAACCGCTTTTCACATTATGAGGTAGACATTAACCTGGATGACTGGGTGGCCTGGGCCTATGCCAGCGGTATTGATGAGCGCGTGATTGCGTTTTTACGTTTTCGTCAGGATTTACTGTTCGAATTTGATGCGGCGCAAAACCCTGTTGCCTTCCCGTCACCACGCTCATGGGAATTTGCCCATCGTGCATTACATAAATTTGAAGATTACCCTGAACTGTTTTCCGGTGCATTGCAGGCTTGTGTGGGCAAAGCGGCAGGCGTTGAGCTGGCTGCATTTATAGCCAGCCTCGATCAAATGCCAGATCTGGAGGCTATCGTTAACGGTGAGGCGGTCGACACACCAAAAGAAATTGACCTGCAATATGCCATTGCTACCGCGCTTGTTGGCCGTGCCATACGTGCAAAAGATACTGCTGAAACACAAAAAGTATACGGCAATATTTTAAACTACGCGAACCGCTTTCCACAGCGCGAAATGGGCGTAATGATGGTGTCGGATATGCATCGTGCCATTGGTCAGGATATATTTTCCATCCCGGAATTTGCTGGTTGGGCGGATAAGATTGCTGACCTGATGCTGTATTAAATAAAAGCATTAACTACCGGCGGCGTAGAGGATATAGACATCAATAAAATTATGGGAAAGATAATTGAATGCAATATCCAGATGTAGAACAGAAACTCGCCGCCGCCAGAACACGTTTAATTCTGGACAAGCCATTTCTTGGCGCGCTGGTGTTACGTTTGCCGTTGGTGGAAGGGGACCCGAAATGGTGTGAAAGCACCTTCAGTGACGGTAAAATTTTTTATTTTAATCGTGATTATATTGCAGCACTCAATACCGAGCAAACCCAGTTTGCGTTGTCACATGAAGCTTTACATTGTGCGCTATCACATTTTCACCGGCGTGGTCACCGGGTAAAACACCGCTGGGATCTCGCCTGTGATTACGCCATTAATCCCTTGCTGATAAAAGATGGCTTAAAACCGACACTGGATGCCCTTTACCTGCGTGAATACGAAGGCATGACCGCTGAAGAAATTTACCCCTGCCTGGAAGATAACGATAATGGCGGTGAGCGTGATCTGGAAGATGAGAGAAAAGCGGATGATAGCGGCAATGGTGATAATAATGCGCAACAGTCAAAGCAGGAAAATAGTGGCGGTAAAGGCGAGGAGAACCACGACATAAATGAGGCTCAGGGTCAGCAGGACGATTCTATTGATAATAGCGGCAGAGACGGGCAGGCACAACAACCTGCTGCGCTGTCAGCGCAGGAAGAAGATAATTTAAGCCTGCAATGGGAGCAACGTCTGGCTGGTGCAGCGCAACAGGCATTACAGTCGGGCAAACTGGAAGGCGAGATGGCGCGTATGGTTGATCATCTGCTACAGCCTAAACTGCCCTGGCGAATGTTACTGGCGCGCTATATGTCAGCCACTGCCCGTGAAGACTACAGCTATACCCGGCCCTCCACACGACGTGGTGATCCGGCAATTTATCCGAGTATGCGCAGTAATGAAACGCACATTGTGGTTGCGGTGGATACCAGTGGTTCCATTGCTGCGGCAGAAATACAGCAGTTTATTTCTGAAATTAATGCCATAAAAAGCCAGGTGCGAGCCAGTGTAACCTTGCTTACCTGTGATTCAAAATTGAACTATGATTGTCCCTGGCAGTTTGAAGCCTGGGATACTTTTCAATTTGATATTGAAATTCGCGGCGGTGGAGGCACTAATTTTAAGCCGGTGTTTGAATGGGTTGATACGCAGGATCAGATGCCCGATCTGCTGGTATATTTTACTGATGCCGAGGGAGTTTTTCCTGAAGTTGAACCCAATTTTCCAGTAAACTGGTTGGTGAAAGGTAAGGCGAAAGTACCCTTTGGTATCAGAATTCAGTTAAATTAGAAAATGATAAACAGACTTTTTTAGTGACTCTCTCGGCAGAAGATAATTTACGGCTTAATGTGCTGCTTATGCAGACACTTTATGCTGTGCGTATTGATGAATCAAAAATGGTTGTTTATGCCTTAACGGCAAAAGGTGAAGCAAAAATACCGCTAAATGCCACGGGTAAAGATGAGAGCTATATAAAAGAAGTAAAAGCATTGTTTAGTACGCACGTTATAGGTTCAGCAGGTGGATACCCCGTGTTTCTTAAACGCTGGGCACGGATGGGGCAGGCACGGGACGAAAGCCTGGCGCAAATGCTGTTGCTGGGTGAACCCGAGGCAGTGATCGCAACTGTACATGCAAAAGGCTTGACCGATGAATTGGCAGCGCGTGCCTGGTGGATTATGCCAACAGCAGAGAATGCACGTTGTATGCTGGCAAGGCAGGCCGTTGTTGAGGGTGAAACCGGCAGGGTACTGGCGAATTTTTTAATGGAATTTTTGCCTTTTGAAGAAGCGCAGAAAGATATGATCGAATCGGTGCGCCTGGTGTTACAGCCCGGCTTAATCAGTGCCACAGAAAAAGAGAAACTTTGGGCTAAAGCAAAAACTAAACGCAGTTTTTATGTTGGTTTCTTACATGCCTGTGCGGATCATTTACCCATAGACACTACCGCTCATGATTTGCATGTGCGAGCGGAAAAAACACTTTTATCGCTGGGGGAAAACAATAACCCTGCGCGACTGTTACTGAAAATATTGAGTGCATCGGGCCAGGCATTTTTGCAAACTGTTGAAGAGGCATTAGAAAAACCCAATAATCAGGATGTCGTGATTTCTTTATTGGATGCAATTGCACGTTATTTTAAAGATATTGTACCGGAAGTGTTTACCGTCGATGATATGGGGGCCATCTGTAAAGAATCAGAATTAATGTGCTGTGGTGATAATTCTGCACTACGCTCTGTAATCACCGCGATGCCTGAAGCACAGCCGTATTTGCAGTCGATGATGGTACTGGCCTGCCTTAATGTGAAACTGCTCAATCCAATTTTTGCGCGGACTGATGCAATTGGTACGCTAATGCGTAAAAAAATTAAGCCAATTACAGATCGAGTGTCGGCACAACTTAATCAATTACAAAACTGATTAGCGATGCGCTTTGATAAAGTTCTGGTTGGTCTTGAAGTACAGCTACATGAGGATTTGCTTAGTCGCCATTTGCCTGGTTCAGCCAATATTATTGGTCAAACACTGGCACAAATGGCTGATCAATATGTGCGTCAAAATAAAACGGGTTATTATCCGGCAATCGATTTTTTTAAAACATTGCCATCAATGGATAAAGGTGTTTTTGAGTCTGCTAACCAGCTTGCCTGGCTGGCATCAAAATTAGTGCGTGAAACGATACAGAAAAAGTTGCGCCCGTTATTTGCATCGGTTCATTTCCAGTCAGTACAGACGCTGGCTTTTGCATTGCCAAGGGTGCGTCCAAATCAGGCTGATTGCATCGAACAACTGGCAAAACATTACACACCAGACACGGTTAAAGTTGAATTAGTGCTTACTTTAATGCGGCGTGATAGTGCGATAAAAGATGACCGGGTAGAATCTTATACCAGAAAAATGCTGTTCCGCTGGTTGAGGCCGTCTTTTGCAACCGTTGTGATAACAAATTCAAAAATTTTGCAAAATTAACGGTAATGTTTTTGCCATTCAGAGGTAAAAATTATTTACAGCAGTGTCTGGTACTCGTCTGCCTTAAAACCGACTAATACGGTCTTCCCATTTTCAAGTATGGGGCGTTTGATGATGCTTGGACTGTCTAACATAATTTGTATTGATGTGGTTGCGTTGATACTGTTTTTTACCTCATCTGGCAGTTTTCGCCAGGTGGTTCCACGTTTGTTTAATACATTTTCCCAACCAGATTTTTTCACCCATTTTTCCAGATTGCTTTTTGGTACGCCCTGTTTTTTATAATCATGAAATTCATAATTCAGGTTATTTTTTTCCAGCCACTTACGCGCTTTTTTCATGGTATCGCAGTTTGGTATGCCGTATATTTTAATCATCCTAATCAATATCTCGTAGCAGTTCATTCAGCCCAACTTTACCGCGAGTTTTTTCATCAACCTGTTTTACAATAACTGCACAATACAAACTGTATGCCCCATCTTTGGATGGCAGGTTGCCCGATACTACGACCGAGCCAGCAGGGATGCGACCGTATGAAATTTCGCCCGTTTCACGGTTATAGATTTTGGTGCTCTGACTAATATAAACACCCATTGAAATGACTGCGCCTGCTTCGACGATAACGCCTTCAACAATTTCAGAGCGGGCACCGATAAAACAGTTATCTTCAATAATGGTCGGGGCGGCCTGTAACGGTTCCAGTACCCCGCCAATACCGACACCACCGGACAGATGAACATTTTTACCAATTTGAGCACAGGAGCCAACCGTTGCCCAGGTATCAACCATCGTGCCGGTATCAACATAAGCACCAATGTTAACGTAGGACGGCATTAATACAACGCTGGGTGCAATATAACAACCAAAACGCGCCGTGGCCGGTGGCACAACACGTACTCCTGAGTCACGAAATTCACGGGTATTCAGGTCGGCAAATTTTGAATTAACTTTGTCGTAGTAATTAGTAAAGCCGCCTTTGATAAATTCGTTATCGTTAATGCGAAATGAGAGTAGAACCGCTTTTTTTAGCCATTCATTGACTACCCAGTTACCGTCTATTTTTTCAGCAACACGTTGTTTACCGCAATCGAGCATACTAATCGCTTCATTAACGGCGTCAGAGATATGCGTTTCAACATTGCGTGGGGTAATGTTTGCACGACGCTCGAAGGCTTCTTCGATGATGTTTTGTAAATCAGACATAGGGTGTTCTCCAGAATAAATTTATATTTATTATTTTAAAGTTTGTAGATAGTGTTTAATTCGACTGGCCGCCGTGATGCATTCATCTAACGGTGCAACCAGAGCGATGCGTACATGGTTGTGACCGGGATTGTTATTATTACTATTGCGCGACAGATAGCTGCCGGGTAATACAGTGACGTTTTGTGTGGCATAAAGTTCATATGCAAACTGGATGTCATCAAAGGATGTTTTTAGCCATAGATAAAACCCGGCATCTGGGCGTTTAAGTGTAATAACAGGTTCCAGAATTTCAATTACCGCATCAAATTTTTGTCGATAAGACTGGCGATTTTTAACCACATGGTCTTCATCATTCCAGGCAGCAATGCTGGCTCGTTGACTTGGTGGAGACATTGCACAGCCGTGATAGGTGCGGTATAACAAAAAAGTTTTTATTAACTCGGCATCGCCAGCAACAAATCCGGAACGCAGGCCTGGCAGGTTGGAGCGTTTTGACAGACTGTGAAAAACTATGCAGTTTTTATAGTTGTTAATTTTGGTATTGTTGGCGACCTGCAATAATCCGACAGGCGGCTGGCTTTCATCGGAATAAATTTCTGAGTAACATTCATCGGAAGCGATGATAAAGTTGAATTTTTCAGATAGTTCAATTAACCTTATTAAGGTTTGTTCGGTGATAACACTGCCTGTCGGATTACTCGGAGAACAGATATAGATAATTTGGCAGCGTTGCCAGGTTTCATCACTGATTGCTTCAAAGTCGGGTAGATAATCTGTTTCACTGGCGATTGGGTAATAAAAAGCTTCAGCACCAGCAAGCAGAACTGCGCCTTCATAAATCTGATAAAACGGGTTGGGCATCAGTACCAGGGGTTTTCCTGCTCCGCTTATTATATTTCGATCAACAAAACATTGTGCGAAAGCAAACAGTGCTTCGCGGGTGCCATTAACTGGAATGATATGTTTGTCTGCATGAATACTGTTTACGACCAGGTTAAATCGGCGGGTTAGCCAGTTGGCAATGGCTTTACGTAATTCATCGATACCTTTGGTGAGTGGATAGCGATTATATAAATCCAGATTATCTTTTAATGCATCAAGGACAATCGCCGGTGCATTATGTTTGGGCTCGCCAATGGAGAGTGCGATATGCCCTGTCACTGCCGGTGTGCAACCGGCCTTGAGTGCAGCGAGTTTTTCAAACGGATAAGGGTGTAGTTTTTTCAGGTCCGGGTTCATGGGTTTTAAATGCGGGTAGTCCAGTTAGATGCTGTACCTGTTAGAATATAATAACTCACTTGCCTAGTTCACTCACAGTGGTTGAGGAGTGTGTGCTTCACTGGCAGTGGTGCCGTAAAATCACAAAATTTCAAGGTCGCATAGTATAAGCTATTTAGATGTTTAGTTCAGGAGAATCAGCGTGAGTGAAAAGGCCATTATTGGTATAGATCACAGCAGTATGGTGGTCGCGAATACGGAAAAAGCGCTTGAATTCTACGTGAACCTGCTGGGGCTTGAAGTGGATTCGCATCGCCCTGAGCTGGATTACCTCGGCGTATGGCTGAATGTTGGTGCGTTGCAAATTCATCTACTGGAAGTGCCTAATCCCGACCCGGTCGAAAATCGGCCACAACAGGGTGGGCGTGATCGTCATCTGGCGTTGCAAGTAAGAAGTTTGGATGAAATGATGAAACGGCTTGAGCAGGCAGGCATCAGCTATAGCGTCAGTCAATCAGGGCGTAAGGCCCTGTTTTGCCGGGACTGTGATGGCAATGCCATTGAACTGATAGAAAAATCCTGCTTCGATAATCAGAGCACCGATCAATAAAATTCTGTAGATGATCTGTTTCTATGCGTATTTTGCTACGAACCTCTTCAGGCCGTTTTATGCGTCTATTCGTTAATGTAGCAAATAATCCCGCTTTCCTGCACTTTGCCACTATCTGATCACTTTTTTCTATGTGATAATTACCGCTTTCGAACACTACTGAATCACCATGAGAGGAGTTTTTAATGGACGACAATCGTAAGAAAGCGCTGGCTGCTGCTTTATCTCAAATTGAACGCCAGTTTGGCAAAGGCTCGGTGATGCGCATGGGTGATGACGGTGCGATGCCAAATATTGAGGTCATTTCTACCGGTTCTTTGGGGCTGGATATTGCTTTGGGCATTGGTGGTTTACCCAAAGGCCGTGTGGTTGAAATTTATGGGCCGGAGTCGTCGGGTAAAACCACATTAACCTTACATGTTATCGCTGAAATGCAGAAAGCAGGTGGTGTTGCAGCCTTTGTGGATGCCGAGCACGCGCTGGACCCTGAATATGCTGGAAAGCTGGGTGTGGATATTGATGAGTTACTGGTTTCACAGCCCGATACCGGCGAACAGGCATTAGAAATAACCGATATGCTGGTGCGTTCAGGTGCCGTTGATATTGTGGTAATCGATTCGGTTGCGGCATTAACACCCAAAGCAGAAATTGAAGGCGACATGGGTGATTCTCATATGGGTTTGCAGGCGCGTTTGATGTCGCAGGCATTACGTAAACTTACCGGCAATATCAAACGTTCCAATACACTGGTGGTATTTATTAACCAGATTCGAATGAAAATTGGCGTTATGTTTGGTAACCCTGAAACGACCACGGGTGGTAATGCGCTTAAATTTTATGCGTCAGTGCGGCTGGATATTCGCCGCATTGGTGCCATCAAGAAAGGCGACGAAATTGTGGGTAATGAAACCAAAGTGAAAGTGGTGAAAAATAAAGTTTCCCCACCTTTCAAGCTGGCGCATTTTGAAATTCTCTATGGTGAAGGCATTTCGCGTGAAGGCGAATTAATTGATATGGGTGTTGAACACAAGCTAATTGAAAAAGCTGGTGCCTGGTACAGCTATCAGGGTGACAAGATTGGACAGGGCAAAGAAAAAGTACGTACTTTCCTTAAAGAAAACCCCGATATCGCTGACAATATTGAACAAATATTACGCGATAAATTATTGAAAAAATCGGGTGCGGCGGAAGTTAAGCCGGAGGGTGTGCTGGAACAGGCCTGAGTTTTGACGGCTTCTATTTGATTAATATGATTTCTTTTTGCTGCGACCCGTTTGTCTAAATGCGCGCGAAAGCAGTTGCGGTGCGCTTATTGGCAAGACGCGAGCACTCCGCATACGAAATAACTCAGAAACTGGCCATGCGCGAGTTTGAGCCAGATGAAATCGCGCAAACGGTTGCCGAGTTGAAACAGGGTGGCTGGTTATCTGATGAGCGTTTTGCCGAGGCCTATATTCGTCTGCGCCGCATGAAAGGTTTCGGGCCGATACGAATAAAAGTGGAATTGCAGGAGCGTGGTGTTGATGCAGGCATCGTCGAACAGCGGCTAAATCGAAACAGTGATGAATGGTTTAAGACCCTGCAACAGCAATATGAGAAAAAGTATCGCAATAAGGCCATGACCGATTATGCTGAGAAAACAAAACGTATTCGTTTTCTACAGTATCGCGGCTTTGATCTGGATGTGATTCACCACCTTCTAAACTAAATTTATTTATCGTTACCGCATGTAACTTCAATGGATTAATACATATAGATAACAATAATATATACAACATAATTAATGTAAAAAATACTATGACTGGTAGTTCGGACTTACGTAAAAAATTCCTCAAATTCTTTAAACAGAAAGGCCATGAAGTTGTTGCCAGCAGTTCACTGGTACCGGCTAATGATCCAACATTGCTGTTTACCAATGCGGGCATGGTGCAATTCAAAGAGGTGTTTCTGGGGCGTGATCAACGCTCCTATACACGCGCCACCAGCAGCCAGCGATGTGTGCGCGCAGGCGGTAAACATAATGATCTGGAAAACGTGGGTTATACCGCCCGTCATCACACCTTTTTTGAAATGCTGGGTAACTTCAGTTTTGGTGATTATTTTAAACAGGATGCCATCGCTTATGCCTGGGAATTTTTAACCGAAGTTGTTGGTCTGCCAGCAGAAAAACTCTGGGTCACGGTTTATGCTGATGATGAGGAAGCGGCTGATATCTGGTTGAATCAAATCGGTGTCGATAAAAATCGTTTTAGCCGTATTGGTGATAAACCGGGCAAAAAATATGAAAGTGACAATTTCTGGGCGATGGGTGATATCGGCCCCTGTGGACCCTGTAGCGAAATTTTCTACGACCACGGTGAAGCTATCTGGGGAGGCCCACCGGGGACTCCCGAAGAAGAAGGTGATCGCTATATAGAAATCTGGAATCTGGTGTTTATGCAATACAATCGTAATGCCGAGGGAGAGATAACGCCGCTTCCCGCACCGTCAGTGGATACGGGTATGGGGCTGGAACGGCTGGCAGCGATTTTGCAAAATGTACACAATAACTATGATATTGATCTGTTTCAGCACCTGATAAAAGCCGCAGCAAAGGTTACTAACAGCGCCAATCTGGAAAGTAAATCACTGCGTGTCATTGCCGACCATATTCGTTCCTGTGCCTTTTTAATTGTCGATGGCGTGATGCCGTTAAATGAAGGTCGGGGCTATGTGCTACGCCGTATTATTCGTCGCGCCTGTCGTCATGGCCATCAATTAGGAATGAATAACCTCTTTTTTTTCAAACTAGTACAGCCATTAGTTGAAGTAATGGGTGATGCGTATCCAGAGCTAACAGCGGCACAGAGAAATGTCGAACAGGTGTTAAAGCTGGAAGAAGAACGTTTTGCTGAAACCCTGGATCAGGGCATGAAGATTCTTGAATACGATATTCAGCAGCTTGAAGGTAAAATGATTGCCGGTGAAACCCTGTTTAAACTGTACGATACCTATGGTTTCCCGGTTGATTTAACGGCTGACATTGCGCGTGAGCGTGGCCTGGATATTGATGAAGCGGGTTTTGAGCAGGCGATGGAAGCACAGCGTGAACGGGGTCGTAGTGCCAGTCAGTTCGGGGTTGATTACAATAAAGCAGTTCAGGTGAACTGTGACTGTGAATTTACTGGTTATCAACAGATAAAACAGACGGGTGATATTCTTAAATTGTATGTTGGTGCGGATGAAGCCGATACATTAATCGCTGGCCAGCAGGGCATTGTGGTACTGGATGAAACGCCGTTTTATGCTGAATCAGGCGGGCAGGTGGGTGATATCGGCGAACTGAGAAAGGATGGCGCGGTGTTTAAAGTTACCGATACACAGAAACAGGGCAAAAGTATATTGCATATCGGTGAAGTTATTTCTGGCCGTTTCAATCAGGGAGATCGTGTGATCGCCGAAATTGATGCTGAAAGTCGACAGGCAATTAGTCGTAACCATTCTGCTACGCATCTGATGCATGCCGCACTACGTCAGATTCTCGGTGACCATGTGGCGCAAAAAGGTTCGCTGGTTGATGCTGAGCATCTGCGTTTTGATTTCTCACACTTTGAGCCGATAACACCGGCACAGTTACAAAAAATAGAGCAAATAGTGAATACCCAGATTCGTGGTAATGCACGAGTACAGGTAAAAGAAATGTCCCTGGAAGATGCCAGAGCAACGGGCGCAATGGCATTGTTTGGTGAGAAATACGATGATCTGGTACGTGTCGTGTCAATGGGTAATGAGCAGGAAAGCAAAACCTTTTCTACCGAGTTATGTGGTGGTGTACATGTTGATCGAGCTGGTGATATCGGTTTATTCAAGATAATTGCGGAGAGTGGTATCGCCTCCGGGGTACGCCGGATTGAAGCCGTAACCGGTGCCGCTGCCGTAAACTGGGTGGCGAAAAAAGACCGGCAACTGGAAACGCTGGCCGCCATGCTCAAAAGTAGTCGTGATGAAGTCAACACTAAAGTTGAGCAGCTTATCCGCCGCCTGCGTGAGCAGGATAAACAACTGATACAACTCAAAGCCAGGCTGGCCTCACAGGCGGGTAGCGATTTAAGCGCGCAGGCCGAAGAGATCAATGGCGTAAAAGTACTGACGGCAAAACTTGATGGCGCTGACAGTAACACGCTACGCGAGACACTGGACCAGTTGAAAAATAAACTTGGTACAGCTGCAATTGTGTTGGCCAGTGAAGAGAATGGCAAGGTGAAGCTCATTGCCGGGGTAACCCGAGACATTACCGACCGGGTTAAATCCGGTGAGCTGGTGAATATTGCCGCTGCAGAAGTTGGTGGCAAGGGTGGTGGTCGCCCGGATATGGCACAGGCAGGTGGTAGCAATCCTGCGGGTATTCCACAGGCACTGGCGGCGGCGAAGAACTGGTTGCAGAGTCGATTATAAATTGACCTGGATAATATTACCGGCATTGCGGATGAATTGAAAATATTAGTTATAACTTATATACTAGGCAGTTTTTGACCAGTAAAACAATTATGTCCCTGATAGTGCAGAAATACGGCGGTACTTCGCTCGGTTCGATTGAAAAAATCGGCCAGGTGGCTGATAAGGTGGCTGCACGCGCTAAATCAGGTGATAAAGTCGTGGTCGCTGTCTCGGCCATGAGTGGTGAAACCAACCGCCTGGTCAGCCTGGCAAAAGCAATGAGTACGAAACATCATGCCCGAGAAATGGATGTTATTATTTCTACGGGTGAACAGGTAAGCATCGCGTTATTAACGATGGCATTGCTGGATCGCGGTTGCGATGCCCGTTCCTATACAGGGCAACAAATTCGTATGCTGACGGATAGTGCACATGGCAAAGCCCGGATTAAAGATATTCAATGTGACCGCATCCGTACAGATCTGGATGCAGGGCGTGTGGTCGTGGTTGCTGGTTTTCAGGGTGTGGATGACGATGGCAATATCACCACGCTGGGGCGAGGTGGCTCAGACACAACCGCCGTTGCTATTGCGGCTACTTTAGATGCGGATGAATGTCAGATTTATACTGATGTGGATGGTGTCTACACAACCGACCCACGCATCGAACCAAAAGCCAGAAAACTGGATTACATTACCTTCGAAGAAATGCTGGAAATGGCCAGTCTGGGTTCAAAAGTTTTACAGATTCGTTCGGTAGAATTTGCCGGAAAATACAACGTCCCGTTACGTGTACTGTCAGCATTTGAAGAAGGTGAGGGGACTTTAATTGCACTGGAGGAAGACAAGGTGGAGCAGGCGTTAATTTCGGGCATTGCGTTCAACAAAGATGAAGCGCAACTGACCATAACAGGTGTGCCTGATCAGCCGGGTGTGGCATCGAAAATACTTGGTCCGGTGACAGCTGCAAATATCGAAATTGATATGATTGTGCAAAATATCGGTGATGATGGCACCACAGATTTTACCTTCACCTTACAGCGCAGTGATTATGAAACCGCACATCGGTTGTTAGAACAGGTAAAACAGAATCTGAAGGCGAAAAAAGTTATCGGCGACAGTGAGATAGTAAAAATATCACTGGTTGGCGTAGGCATGCGCTCCCATGCGGGTATTGCTAATACTATGTTTGAAACACTGGCCGATGAAAACATCAATATACGCATGATTTCAACCTCAGAAATTAAAATATCTGTTGTTGTCGAAGAGAAATACCTTGAGCTGGCAGTCAGGAGTTTACATAATGCTTTTGGGCTGGCTAGTGACGGTTACTTCAAAAATGGGTAATATAGTAGGAACACATTAATTCCAGTGTGTATAAAAAAATGGAACGGTAGGGCGGTGAACTCGCGCGCTGTTTAGTGCTCCTATTTTGATAACTTAAATACAACATGGAGAAAAGGAAATGTTGATATTAACAAGACGTGTCGGTGAAACGCTGATGATTGGTGATGATGTAACAGTAACCGTGCTTGGTGTAAAAGGTAATCAGGTTCGTATTGGTATCAATGCACCGAAAGAAGTAGCCGTGCATCGTGAAGAAATTTACGAAAGAATCAAAGCTGAGCAGAACGAAGCAGCTGCAGATTAATCCAGTGTAATAAATACTTTACCTGCAAACAGAAGACAGGTATGCTTCGCACCTTTGTGAAAATGCATACCTGTTTTTTTTGATTATTTCAGCCTGAACAGGCCATGTAAGATAACGATAGAAAATACCGGAGAAATGGCCGAGCGGCTGAAGGCGCTCCCCTGCTAAGGGAGTATGGGGTTTATAGCCTCATCGAGGGTTCGAATCCCTCTTTCTCCGCCAT
>VAOW01028026.1_pt1 | contig 43294 bp, 36 predicted proteins | sample 3393921 | NCBI WGS metagenome assembly VAOW01 (sample SAMN08290428, study PRJNA428436) | hydrothermal vent metagenome | isolation source: Deep-sea hydrothermal vent chimney | place: Indian Ocean: Southwest Indian Ridge | depth 2742 m m | reverse complement strand
TGAATACCACCGACTTTGGCGGCAGCCAGGAATACATAATCCGGTTTTTCCGTTTCAAAAAACCGGTTTACGTCTACCTGGCTGGTTAAATTGAGTTCTTTGCTAACACGATTGACAAAGTTACTGTAACCCGCTTTGTCGAGGTTTCTTTTGATGGCACTACCGACAAGACCACGATGCCCGGCAATGTATATTTTGTCTGTTTTATTCATAATACCGGTTAGTTTTAAACCCTTCTTTTTCACATAATGCATCACGTTTGGCGATCATCAGGTCGTGTTCGACCATTTCTGTGACCATTTCCTGCAGGGTGATTTTTGGTACCCAACCGAGCTTTTCTTTGGCTTTGGTTGGGTCACCAAGCAGGGTTTCGACTTCTGTCGGGCGAAAATAGCGTGGATCAACTTCGATCAGGCAATCGCCGGTGACTTTGTTGTAGCCTTTTTCAGCCACACCCTCTCCTTTCCATTGTATTTCAATATCAACAGCTTCAGCGGCTTTATTGACAAACTCACGCACGGAATATTGCACCCCGGTAGCAATAACAAAGTCTTCGGGGTGATCCTGTTGCAACATCAGCCACTGCATTTCAATATAATCCCTGGCGTGGCCCCAGTCACGTTTCGCGCTTAAGTTGCCCAGGTAGAGCTTGTCCTGCAAATCAAGTTTGATGCGGGCCATAGCACGGGTAATTTTACGGGTGACAAAAGTTTCACCCCGATTCGGCGATTCGTGATTAAACAAAATACCATTGCAGGCATACATGCCATAGGCTTCGCGGTAGTTGATCGTAATCCAGTAGGCGTACAGTTTGGCACAGGCGTAGGGCGAACGCGGGTAAAACGGCGTGGTTTCTTTTTGCGGGATTTCCTGCACTTCCCCAAACAGCTCTGAGGTGGAAGCCTGATAGTAGCGAGTTTTCTTTTCCAGACCGGTCACCCGAATTGCTTCAAGTATTCGCAGGGCACCCATGCCTACCGTATCGGCAGTATATTCCGGGCTCTCAAAGGATACCGCAACGTGGCTTTGTGCGCCCAGGTTGTAAATTTCATCGGGTTGTATTTGCTGGATAATGCGTACCAGGTTCATGGAATCGGTGAGATCACCATAATGCAGAATAAAGCGGGGTTCTTTTTCGTGCGGATCCTGGTACAGGTGGTCCACCCGGTCCGTATTAAATGACGATGCCCGACGTTTGATGCCGTGAACGACATATCCCTTGTTTAATAAAAATTCCGCCAAATAGGCACCATCCTGCCCAGTAACGCCGGTGATTAATGCAACTTTCGCCATTGGTTGTTACCTCATTATTTAGAGTTATTACTGGATAAACCGTCTTCTTATAGAAAAGCTATCTGATCCAGCCACGCTCACTGGCATTAATAAAATCCAGCATCAAGCGAATATTTTCATCATTATCCGCTAGTAGTTTAACTTTCTCTAATACCATCTGGTGCGAACAGCTGGCTTTTGTCAGCAGTTTAAAAGCAGCCTGTAAATTTCTAATAGCATCCGCACTAAACGCCCTACGTTTTAAGCCTTCTTTATTGATGCCCACGGCTCTGGCGCGATTACCAGCAACGGTAAAAAAAGGCAGTACATCACGATCAATGGCGGTAGAAAAACCCGAAAAAGCATGCGCGCCGATACGTGTAAATTGATGCACTGTTGTGTAACCGCCCAGTATAACGTAATCACCCACTTCAACATGACCCGCCAGCGCGGTTGCATTCGCCAGAATACTATTGCTGCCGATGATGCAGTCATGGGCGACATGGCTGCTTACCATAAACAAATTGTTATCACCAATACGTGTTACAAAACCACCACCCGGTGTACCACGATGCAGTGTTGTATACTCACGTATAGTATTACCATCACCAATTTCAAGTCGCGTTTCTTCATTGTGAAACTTTAAATCCTGCGGCTTCTCACCCACAGAAGCAAACTGAAAGATTCGGTTATTTTTACCGATTTTGGTTGGCCCATTAATAACCACATGTGAGCTTATTTCAGTGCCGCTGGAAATTTCGACGTCTGCACCAATAACCGAGAAAGGACCAATGCTGACATTCATATCAATCTTTGCAGTAGGATCAACGATGGCTTGTGGATGAATCATGTTGATTATAAATACCCTTGCTGATTATTTATCTGGCATTTCTTTGGCTGCGCATAACATACTTGCTTTTGTACACAACTGCCCATCAACCGTTGCTTCACACGAAAATTTCCACACTGCTCTGGTCCGCTTTTCAATTTTCGCCGTTAGCATTAACTGATCACCCGGCACCACCTGGCGTTTGAAACGCACACCATCCACACCAACCAATAGATAGAGTACGTCAGGGCTTGGTTTTTCACTCATGGTGCGAAAACCTAGCAGACCTGTTGCCTGTGCAAGTGCTTCAATAATTAGCACACCAGGCATAATGGCCTGGGCAGGGAAATGGCCGAGAAAAAAAGGCTCGTTGGCTGAGACATTTTTTAGCGCTGTAATAGAGTCACCTGGAGTACATTCAAGCACTCTATCAATGAGCAAAAATGGATAACGATGTGGAAGAAATTGTCGAATTTCTTCAATATACATTTCATTCAAAATTAAACTCCTGCATGGATTGGAAAGTTTAAAATAGCTGGCAAGCTCTAATTAGTATCCGACACAGTATTACTCATCCAGTTTCTTTTCAAGTTTTTTTATACGCTTTGCCATATCATCTAGATGTTTAAAGCGGATTACATTTTTCTTCCAGTTGCTGGAAGTATCAAGCAGAATACTGGAGGAATAGGCTCCAGGTTCTTTTATGGAAGATGAAACAAAAGTCCGACCAGTGATGACAACATTGTCAACAATCTCGATATTATCGCGGATACCAACACAGCCGCCAATCAGACAATTCTTACCAATTCTAGCTGAGCCAGCTATGCAGGTACAGGCAGAGATAATGCTTCCTTCTCCAATCTCAACATTATGTGCAACCTGTATCTGATTATCGAGTTTGACATTATCATGAATGATGGTATCTAACAGTGCACCACGGTCGATGGTTGTATTTGCACCAATTTCAACATTATTACCAATTTTTACGTTCCCTAACTGAGGAATCTTCAGATAAGATTGACCATCCTGTACAAAACCGAATCCATCTGTGCCAATCACCACCCCAGAATGAATAATGCAATTGGTGCCGATGTGGCAGTTTTGATGAATCGTCACATTGGGGTAAATAAATGTATTTTTACCAATACTGACATTTTTCCCAATCACACTCCCAGCACCAATGTGTACCTGCTCATTCAAGCTGGCACCATCGTCAACAATCACATTGTCTTCTATATTAACTTCCGCATACACCTTCGCCTTGTTAGCAATAATAGCAGACGTGGCAATATTGGCTAAACTCTGAGTAACTGGGTTAAGCAGAATCGCGGCTCGCGCAAATGCCAATCGCGGGTTGTCAGTGACTAATGCCGAAACAGGGCAATGTAATAACCAGGATTCTTTAAGAATAACCACCGATGCGCGGGTAGCTTTTAGTTGTGTAAGATAGTTAGCATGGTTGATAAATGCCAACTGACCCGTTTGTGCCACCGTAATGTCTGCGACATTTTCAATCGGGCAATCTTCACCAACTAGCAGACATCCGATTTTAACCGCAAGTTCTGCCAGCCTTAACACGTATTTTTTACCATCTTCTATACGCGTTATTTTTTCTTTTTAAATTTCGCTTTCATTTGAGCGAGTACTTTATTGGTAATATCGAGCTTGGGCGACGAATAAACAACACCTTCACTGAGTATTAAGCTATATTTTCCTTTTTTAGCAATTTTTGTAATAATTTTGCGTACAGATTTTTGTAGCTTGGCGAGCTCTTGATCACGCACATTATTAACCTGTTGTGACAATATAGCTTCTTTCTGTTTTAGTATCTGAATTTTTGTAATAATTTTTTTCTTAATATTATTCAGTTTATCTGTAGTCAAAATAAGTTCATTACGCTTATAATTTTTCTGTAATGCCTGAATCTCTTTTCCCAGTTTTTTTAAGTCATCACGTTTCGGCCCAAATTCTTCCAGCATTTTAGTATTAACCGCTTCTACCTGCGGTGAATTCGTTAATATTTTCTGAACATTTACCACACCTATTTTGAGATTTCCCGCTGTTGCTGTCGTAACAACAGAGATCATCAATACACTTGCTAATAACAATTTTTTCACTTTATTATCTCCTTAGAAGAAAGAACCAATACTAAACTGGAATGCACGTAAATCATCACCTGGTTTACTATTGAGTGCTTTTGCCCAGCTAAATCTGAGCGGACCAATGGGTGAAACCCAAACAACAGATAGACCCGCAGATGAACGTAACTGATCTACCTGAAAACTACTTTTGACTGAATTAAGTGTTTGCGCACTATTCAAAAAAACATTCCCAATATCATAAAAAGCACTCAGCCGTAATGAACTGGGTGGTTTTTCCATAAATGGTATAGGAAATATGTAATCAACACCACCAGTTACACGTAAATTTCCACCAATAGGTAACAGTGTACTCGGATCGCGCGGTCCCAGTGAATTGCTTCGGTATCCACGCACTGTCCGAATCCCCCCCGCAAAATATCTTTCGTAGAAAGGTAAGCCAGAAGTTTTACCATACCCATTACCATAAGCCACATTGGAGCGGAATAAAAATGTCGTTTTACGGGTAAAAGGCAGGTAACTGCTGGTTACATAATTTAGCTTATAATATTCCAGTCCACTACCAGGGACGGTCAAAGTCATAGCAACCGTTTGCTGGCTACCCCTTGTAGCAAACAAGGTACGATTACGTGTATCGTGCGAAAAGCTGCCGTTTAATGTGAAGTTCTGGAAGCTAGTCCCATTTTTGGTAACAAAATTATTCACGTCTGACGAGGGGAAAGTTACTGATGGTGTAATGCCAATATAGCTATACCCATAACCAAAACTCAGCGTATTGTATTCACTTAAAGGAATACCATAGCTTATATTGAGATCACCAGAATCGGTCTGGAAATAGTTAATAAACTGCTGGCTGGCATTTCTTCTTCGAAACGAGGCACTTAATGTTCGACTAATACCATCCAGTGTGTAATAAGGGTCAGTATAAGCGGCACTGTAAATAGTATTTGCACGGTCGTTATTCAAGTTTAAACTCAGACGTTTACCTGTACCAAATAGATTGTCCTGGGTTACGCCCATATTAAACACCAATCCCTGGGTTTGTGAAAAACCGGCACCAATATTAAAACTCCCTGCCAGTTTTTCTACCACATTAACATTCAGGTCAACCTGATCATTTGTACCGGGTACAGGTACCATTTTGATATCCACTTTTTCGACATAAGGCAGGCGTTGAATACGTATTTTCGAACGCTGTAACCGATCACTCGCCAATATTGAACCTTCCAGTAAACGCATTTCACGTCGAAAAACACTGTCGTAGGTAGTGTCATCACCATGTATGTTTATTTTTCTCACGTACACTTTCCTTCCAGGTATTAAATGATAAGTGAGCGCAACTTCCTTCTTCTTATCATTAATAACGGGAATTATTCTCACTTTTGCGAAGGCATAACCAATCCGTCCCATCTGTTTTTCAAGCTTCTGTTGAGAGCGTGTCATTAAACGACGTGAGAAAATCATGCCTGGTTTAGTGAGCAATTGCGACCGCATAATTTTTCGCTTAATAACCATTTTTCCGGTTATTTTACTTGATAAAATGGTGTAACGCTTACCTTCAGTCAGGTTGACAGTAATATAAATATCCTGTTTATCTGGAGTAATCGAAACCTGAGTTGAATCAATCTTAAATTTGATATAACCACGGTCAAGATAATACGAGCGTAAGGTTTCCAGATCACCATTTAATTTTACTTTTGAATAGTCAGCTTTGCTGGAAAAAGGTAACCAGCTGCTCTGCATACCTAACTGTAACTCACTGAGCAGGGTTTTATCACTAAATACTTTATTCCCAATAATGTTGATTTGTTTGATAAGTGCTACCTTGCCTTCATTTATGTTTATCGCAATATCAACACGGTTTTTATCCAGTTTCGTTACTTTAGTTTTTAATTTTACGTTGTATTTTCCCCGACTGAAATATACACGCTGAAGCCCCTGTGACAAGTTATCCAGCAATGAGCGATTAAAAATTTTTCCTTTGGTTGCACCAATGCCCGACAGCGCTTTCTTTAGCGCGTCATCATCAATATCTGAATTACCTGTGAAGGTCACATCTGCAATGGAGGGGCGTTCTTTTACCCGTACAATTAATGTATTACCCTCACGAAATAATTTTACGTCAGAAAAAAAGCCGGTCTTATAAAGCTCACTGATTGAAAAAATAACCTGTTTCTCATCGAGAGGGTCGCCTACAGAAACGGGCAGATAATTTAGCACCGTACCATCCTGCAACCGCCTGGCACCTTCAATTTTTATCTTGGCGATTTTAAAAATATCCGCTTTTGCAGACACATCAGCGTGTGCAGAGTGAACCGAACCCAACATGACCAACATTAGGACAGCAGTGGAAATTATGCGCATACAACTAACCTGTTTCAGCATTTTACTGTATCAAACGTTGAATATCATTAAACACTGCAATACTCATAAGTAAAGCAAGAACTACCATCCCTAGTTGCTGTCCACGCATTTCAAAAGCCTGCGAAACAGGTGTACCTTTAACTATTTCGACCAGGTAATAAAATAAATGGCCACCATCCAGTAGAGGTATTGGCAATAGATTTAGTACCCCAAGACTCACCGAGATAACGGCTAGAAACGAAAGAAATGAGACTAGCCCGATGGAAGCTGTTATACCAGCATAAGTCGCAATGGTGATGGGGCCGGATATATTGCTTAATGCCGCTTCACCTGTAACCATTTTCCATAATACGCGCAGTGTCAGTGCGGACATATCCCAGGTTTTTTCTGTTGCATGGACGAACGCATTCAATGGGCCATATTGGACGTGCTTAAGCATCTGCTGCTGTAATGTCGCAGGTATTTTCTGATAGGCTCCAATAAATCCCTGAGGTTTCCCACTCACCTGTCGCTCACCAGAGATAACGGTCAGATGAATGGTTTTAGCACCACGTTTTAGTCTAAACCGCATTGCCTGATGCGGCTTTTGCTTGATAACCTGAACCAGATTACCCCAGTTTTTAACCGTTTTTCCATCGATACTTAGGACGACATCACCTTTTTTTAATCCGGCTTTTGCTGCCGGACTAGCTTTAATAATGCCACCAATTTTAGTTGTTAAATCGGGCCACCACTGATGAAAACCCAATTCGGATAAAATATCACCTTTATTTTCCAGCAGATGCATTTTTCCAAGTCGTAGTGATCGATCTACTTTAGTGTTCGCAGCGGTTAAGACACGCACTTTAATCTCACCACCGTTTAATCCCTTATCCAGTATTGCCAGTCGGAAATCATTCCAGGATTCGACTGTGTCACCCGCAACACGTAAAACTTCATCTTTATTTTCAAACCCGGCTGCTGCTGCAACTGAACCAACATTCAGCTTACCAACCAGCGGCCTGTCTACCGTGGTTCCCATAAGAAAGATGAACCAGTAAAAAATAATGGCCAGTAGAAAATTGAACATGGGGCCTGCCACAACAATTGCAATACGTTTTATTACTGACTGATTATCAAAAGCGCGGCCGCGTTCATTCTCTGCCACATCTCCTTCGCGTGCATCCAGCATTTTCACATAGCCGCCCAAAGGAATGGCTGCCAGCACATATTCAATTTTGTCGCCTTCTTTGGTGGTGCGTGTCCAGATAAAAAAAGGCTTACCGAAACCAATAGAAAATCGCAGTACCTTCACACCCATTTTGCGGGCAACCCAATAATGACCAAACTCATGGAAGGTAACAAGAACGCCGATGGCGACAATAAAGAAGAAAATATTATGTATAATACTCATGGTTAGATTGTATCAAATAAGACGGTAGACTAATGGTAAAATATTTAATTAATTGTTTAATTAATCAGGGTTTTTCACTACACCTGACAAGTTGAAATATATTTCTCTGCGATGGCTCTTGCGGTTTTGTCGGCCGCTAAGATTGATGCCAGCGAACTGATGTCTGCCGATATTGACGCACGAGACAATGTTTCTTCGACAACACAGGCAATCGAAGTAAATGCAATTCGAGTGGCTAAAAAGGCATCAACGGCTACTTCATTCGCCGCATTTAGTACAATACTGGCGGTTCCACCCGTTTTAATTGCGGCATAACACAGGCGTAAACAGGGAAACCGGTTTAAATCTGGTCGCTCAAATTCAAGCCTGGCGATATTAAAAATATCCAGCGGTAAGACCCCTGACTCAATACGCTCTGGCCAGGCTAACGCATTTGCGATGGGGGTACGCATATCAGGATTCCCTAACTGTGCCAGCACGGAACCATCATTGTAAGTTACCATCGAATGTACAATACTTTGTGGGTGTATCACCACCTCAATATCTTCCAGGGCAACACCGAATAACCAGTGCGCCTCAATTAGCTCAAGCCCCTTATTCATCATTGTCGCTGAATCAACTGAGATTTTTTTTCCCATATTCCAGTTCGGGTGGGCAACGGCCTGTGCCGGCGTTACCATGTGCAAATCGTCTACAGGTAAAGTTCGAAATGGCCCACCGCTCGCAGTAAGTAAAAGTTTTTTTACACCTTTATTACTTTTACCCGGCATAGCGTTATCACAATTATCCGGCAGACACTGAAAAATAGCATTGTGCTCACTATCAACCGGTAATAGCTGCGCCTGATTATGCCGTACGGTATCCATAAACAGCTGCCCTGACATTACCAACGCTTCTTTATTTGCCAGCAATACACGCTTGCCTTTTTTAGCGGCTGCCAGAGTGGGAACAAGTCCCGCAGCGCCGACAATGGCTGCCACGACACAATCGGTAGCAACATCACTGGCGACTGCTGCTAAACCGGATACTCCAGATAACACTACCGTGCTTAGAGCTTTGTTATGTAAGCGTTGTTTTAGTTGTCCGGCACTGCGCTCATCACACATCACCGCAAAAAGTGGCTGCCATTGCAGGCATTGTTGTTCAAGCACATCAATATTTTTATTTGCGGTTAAGGCAAATACTTTATATTTTGCAGGATGTCTTGCAATAATATCCAGTGTGCTAAGGCCAATACTACCGGTTGAACCTAAAATTGTTATTGACTGTTTCATTTAACCATCGGCATTATTAACCAGTGAAACCCTGTAGCAAATAGGGGCATGGCAGCCAGCACGCTGTCTATACGATCCAGTATACCGCCATGCCCAGGTAAAATATGACCACTATCCTTCAACCCGACTTCGCGCTTGAGGAAGCTAATATAAAGATCACCTGTAACCGAAATTAATGTCAGCATAATTGAAAGTAATAATAATAAAAACGCCTGATCTTTATTCATGCCAAAAAAATAGCTGGCAACCAAAGTGTATATTGAGGTTGCAATAATGCCACCAAATAAACCTTCACGCGTTTTTCCCGGGCTAATTTGTGGAGAAAGTTTATTCTTACCAAATTGTTTACCACTAAAATAAGCGCCAATATCTGCAACCCAGACCAGTGCCAGTGCATACATTAGCCACCACTTCCCTTCCGGCATTGCGTGCAATAAATGCATGGCAATAAAGGCCGCTGGAATAACAATAATAGCGACAAATAATTTTTCAATTTGAACACCTGTTAGCACTGGCTTCGGACAAGCCTGTTTTAAATAGTAGGTGATACTGAACCACCAGATAACGGCAATATAAACCAGCCAGAATGCAAAATTTGCTAATTCAAGCAAGATCAACCAGGGCACCGCAATAATAATCGCCGCATATAAATAACGTATAAGCAACGTCTGGATACCGGATAATCTGGCCCACTCATAACCAGCAATAAACGTAATCAGGGTTATCATATAATCAAAAATACGTGTTGGCTGAAATAAAATAATCCATACGATAAGTGCCGCTAATGGAATCGCTGTTAGCACGCGTTGCATTAACATGGCTTCGATTCCTGGACTACAGCAGGCAGTGCCTCGGTCATCTGTTCACCTGTTTGTCCAAAGCGTCGTTGACGTCCGCAATACCATTGTATTGCCTGCATAAAATCATCTTCACCAAAATCCGGCCACAGAGTATCGGTGAAATACAGTTCGGTATAGGCAAGTTGCCATAAAAGAAAGTTACTGATGCGTTGTTCACCACCGGTGCGAATAAATAGATCAGGCTCGGCTAATCCAGCAAGACTCATCTGAGAGGATAATAATTCTTCAGTTAACGACTCAAGCTTAATATCACCACGCTGAAGTTTTGTGGCAATGGTTTTTGTTGCATTAAGCATATCCCAGCGACCACCATAATTTGCCGCTATATTTAACTGCAGACCATTATTCTCCGCCGTTTTCTCTTCAGCGTTCTGGATGCTTTGTTGTAATTTTTTAGAAAACCGCACCCGATCACCAATAAAACGTACGCGGATATCTTGTTTATGCAATTTTTTTACTTCTGTCGCCAGTGTTGTCACAAATAGTGACATTAAACCATTCACTTCTGACTCGGGCCTGTTCCAGTTTTCGCTACTAAAGGCAAAAATAGTTAAGATAGAAATTTTTCGACGTACACAATATTTAACGATTTTACTGGTCGCACTAACACCCGATTTATGGCCTGCTATCCGGGGTAGATGGCGTTGTTTTGCCCAACGGCCATTACCGTCCATGACAATCACAATATGGCGTGGGTACGGTAAATCACTCATAAGATAACCAAAAAAAATGCTACTAACAAAAAATACAAGCTATATTTCCAACAACTTTTTTTCTTTTATCGCCAGCACTTCATCTACATTTGTTACAAATCGGCTGGTGAGTTTTTGCACGCGATCTTCTGTCTGGTGACATTCATCTTCAGATATTTCTTTTTCCTTAAGCAGTATTTTAACATCGCTGTTTGCGTCACGACGAATATTGCGTATAGCCACTTTCGCTCCTTCTGCTTCTGCCTTTACTACTTTAACTAATTCTCGACGCCGTTCTTCGGTTAATGGCGGCATAGGAATGCGAATTAAGGTTCCAGCTGTTGACGGGTTTAAACCCAGTCCGGAATTCATAATCGCTTTCTCAACAAGCGGAACCATTTGTTTTTCCCACGGCGCAACAGCGAGAGTTCTCGCATCTTCCAGGGTAATATTTGCGACCTGACTAATGGGTGTTACTGTCCCATAATAGTCAACTGAAATCTGGTTAAGCAGGCTTGGATGTGCACGACCAGTGCGGATCTTTGTTAATTCTACACGCAGTGAATCAACACTTTTACCCATACGTACTTCGGCATCCTGAAGTATTTCATCAATCACTTACTTTCCTCCATCACAACGGTAGTGCCTATAGATGCATCTTTTATTGCAGCAGGCAACGCACCCACAGTATTTAAATTAAATATCCGCAGTGGCATTTTATTTTCGCGGCATAAAATAATGGCACTCATATCCATGACTGCGAGATTTTTATTTAGCACTTCATCAAATGAAAGACTTTCATAGCGAATAGCCTGTGGATTTTTTACTGGATCAGAATCATAAACACCGTCTACTTTTGTTGCTTTTAAAACACTATCCGCTTCAATTTCAATGGCTCTTAAGCAGCCAGCAGTATCCGTAGTAAAAAAGGGGTTACCCGTTCCTGCTGCAAAAATAACCACACGACCATTTTGCAGATGTTCGATGGCATTTCGCTGCACATAATTCTCACACATGCGATCAATTGATATCGCAGATAAAACCCGACAGCTTACGCCCTGCTTCTCAATTGCATCCTGCATCGCCAGACTGTTCATTACTGTGGCCAGCATCCCCATATGGTCACCGGCAACACGATTTATACCCGCTTGCACGAGCCCCTCACCACGAAATATATTGCCGCCACCAATAACTAATGCAACCTGAACACCCGATTTTATAACTTCCACTACTTCAGCAGCAACTCGATTTAATACCTTGTCATCGATACCAAAATCCAGGTTGCCCATTAAAGCTTCGCCGCTTAATTTTAAAAGTACACGTTTATATATTGCAGCCATACTGTCCTATTGCCTAAGGAACCTCTGATCAATTCATGAACGTAGCTTACAAGCTGTAGCATTCAGCTTACAATCTACTTCATGCAAAATTAATCAGGGGTTCTCAATTATGTCACTCTACACTCTATGAATATGTTCTAGCCATTTACCTGTGCCATGACTTCATCGGCAAAATTTTCCTGTTTTTTCTCGATGCCTTCACCAACCTCGTAGCGTATAAAACAATTCACTTCTGCACCCGCATCCGCCAACAGTGTTGCCACAGTTTTATCAGGATCTTTCACAAAAGACTGACCCAACAAGGTGATTTCTGCCAGGTACTTACGCACACGACCCACTAACATTTTCTCTACAATAGCCGCAGGCTTGCCGCTTTCCATCGCCTGTGCCCGTAATATTTCTTTTTCTTTCTCCAAAACATCGCCAGGAACATCTGCTTCACTGATATAAAGTGGATGACTTGCTGCAATATGCATAGCAATGTCTTTAATTAATTCAGCGCTACCATTTTTCATTTCAACCAGTACACCCATACGTGCGGCATGATAATAATGACCATAGTGGCCATCATTATCCGCATCAACAATGACAAACCGACGTAGCTGAATATTTTCACCAATTTTAGCAACCATTATCTGACGTGCCGTTTCAATTGTTTCATCAGCACCATCAAGTTGCATGGCAGATAATGCAACAACATTAGTTGCTCTGTTTGCCAGTGCCGTTTTTGCAGCAGCTGTAACAAAAGACATAAATTCATCACCACCAGATACAAAATCTGTTTCACAGTTTATTTCTAATACAACAGCGGATTTACCGTCTGTACTTACTTCAATAGCAACCCGACCTTCCGCTGCGACACGAGCAGATTTCTTATCGGCTTTTGCCAGCCCAGATTTACGCATATTCTCAATCGCAACATCAATATTGCCCTCTGCTTCCTGCAGGGATCGCTTACACTCCATCATGCCTGAGCCTGTACGCTCGCGCAGTTCTTTAACCATACTTGCTGTAATTTGCATCACAGTAACCTCTTAACTAGTTTAGTTCTAAACCTAAAAGAATAAATTCTATTCAAATCATTTATTTCAGTAATTATTTTTCTTCTACAACTTCATCTGTTGAAGCTTTTTTCTCAACTGCAGCTTTTTTAACTGCTTTTACTTCTTCCACAGGTGTTTCTGACTCAACTGTGGTACCGGCTGTTTTTTTCTTCGCAGCGGCTTTTTTTGCTGCTGCATCTGCGTCTTCATTACTCCGTTGCAATACGGCTGACGCGCGGCCTTCAATGATAGCGTCGGCAACACCTTCAGCATATAGCTGAATGGCTTTAATCGCATCATCATTACCGGGAATAACGTAATCAACACCGTTAGGCGAGTTGTTGCTATCAACAATACCAAATACCGGAATACCTAGCGTGTTCGCTTCCTGGACAGCAATACCTTCATGACCAACATCAACAATAAAAACTGCCTGAGGCAGGCCTTTCATATCCTTGATTCCACCTAGCACTTTTTTCTTTTTCTCCATTTCGCGTGTTAGCATTAATTGCTCTTTTTTGTTCAGGCGATCAAAACCCTCATTTTCTGACATGGCTTCCAGCTCTTTTAAACGCTGAATAGACTGACGAATGGTTTTGTAATTTGTCAACATACCGCCTAACCAACGGTGGCTAACATAGGGCATACCACAACGAGCGGCTTCTTTAGTCATAATTTTACGCGCCGCACGCTTGGTGCCAACAAATAGAATATTGCCCCGCTCAGCTGCAATTTTACCCATTGCATTTAATGACTCTAGATAGAGTGGAAGGGTTTTTTCCAGGTTAATGATGTGAATTTTGTTACGTGAGCCAAAAATGTACTCGGACATCATTGGATTCCAGAAACGGGTTTGGTGACCAAAGTGTACACCGGCCTCAAGCATTAGACGCATAGAAATGCTAGACATTATAGATTCTCCAAATTGGGGTTAAGCCTCCATATACCCCATGTAAAAACCAGTCGGAAAATAAAGATAATTCCCCGAAAAGCACCCAATTAGCATGTGACGGTATATGTGCGTATTTAAATAAGATATAGTTGCTTTCTGACAACCTTAATGAGATTGATTCCAAAGCAACATTATCACTCGTTGACAATCAGGTTTTCCTGATGCGGCGCTTTATACCATAAAGCAGAAATAATCACAATATGTTAAAAGAGAACGCTCGACACATACACTTAATAACTCATTGTTTTAAAACAAATTACATGAAATAAATTATGGCCATTTTAATTAAAGACAAACAGGAAATAAAAAAAATGCGCATTGCTGGCCGGCTTGCTGGCGAAGTGCTGCAAATGATTCGCCCTTATGTGCAAATCGGGGTTACGACCAATGAGCTTGACCGCCTTTGTCATGACTATATTGTCAATGAACAAAAAGCGGTGCCCGCACCGTTAGACTATCATGGTTTTCCAAAATCAATCTGTACTTCGATTAATCATCAGGTTTGCCACGGCATACCGAGTGAAAAGAAACTTAAAAACGGGGATATTATTAATCTTGATATTACCGTTATAAAAGACGAATACCATGGTGATACCAGTAAAATGTTTTTTGTTGGTGAACCATCAGTCAAAGCAAAACGTGTCAGTCAGATTGCGCTGGAATGTATGCGCTTAGGTATTGATCTGGTTAAACCCGGCTGCCGACTCGGTGATATCGGGCATGTTATTCAACAATATGCTGAAGCAAAAAGCTGCTCAGTGGTGCGGGAATACTGTGGTCATGGTATTGGTCGAGGATTTCACGAAGAGCCGCAGGTCTTACACTATGGTGATGCCGACACCGGCATTGAACTACTACCAGGAATGATTTTCACCATTGAGCCAATGATTAATGCCGGTAAACGTCAGGTAAAATTACTGAATGACCACTGGACGGTGGTAACCAAAGATCACAGTCCCTCGGCTCAATGGGAGCACACTATCCTGGTAACTGAAGATGGTCACGATATTCTGACGCAATGTGAGGGAGATGAAATTTAATGTGGAAAAATGTGCTACCCCTAGAACACAAAGTACGCAAGGAGCTTTACTGTCTGTTTGATCCAGCTAAATTAGAACAATCTTTACAACAGACTTCCAGCGACCAGATTAGCCTGGTCAAAACAGCAGTTAGCCGAATTGATGAAGGTCTGCAGGAATATTATGCGACCGGTGGTGATGCCAGTGACATTGTTTATGGCCGCGCTCTACTCACAGATCAGCTACTGCAATGCCTATATCAATATTTTTTCAGTGCAATCAAGCAAGATTTTGCTCTGGTTGCCGTTGGCGGTTATGGACGCGGGGAATTACATCCAAAATCTGACATTGATTTAATGCTGCTGCTTAAAGAAGCAGAAAACGCATCCACAAAAGAAACCATTGAACATTTTTTAATGCTGCTATGGGATAGCCGACTGGAAATCGGCCACAGTGTTCGCACACTCGAGGAATGTGTCGAAGAAGCTAAAAAAGACATTACTGTGACTACTAATATTATGGAAGCGCGTTTAATTGCCGGTAGCGAGTCACTGTTTGCACAAATGAAAGTGTTAACCGGACCGGATAAAATCTGGAACTCAAAGGCTTTTTTTCAGGCCAAGCTGGATGAACAAATACAACGCAATGGTAAATTTAATGATACCGCTTACAACCTTGAGCCAAATATAAAAGAAAGCCGCGGTGGTTTACGTGACATACAAATGATTAGCTGGGTTGCAAAACGCCATTTTAATGCCGATAACCTTGAAGACCTACTTAGACAGGGATTTCTGCTCAAAGAGGAATACCAGACTTTATGTGATGGTCGGCAACTACTATGGAAAATCCGTTGTAGCCTGCATTACCTTGCTGGACGCCGAGAAGACCGCCTGTTGTTTGATTACCAGCGTCAACTAGCCGATGAATTTGGTTATAAAGATGACGCACAAACACCCGGTAATCAGGCGATTGAGCAGTTCATGCAGCAGTATTACCGCACCGTGATGCAATTGGAACAGCTTAATGAAATGTTATTGCAGCATTTTAGAGAAGCCATTATTTATGCACATGAGAGTGGTAGCCCACAGGTTATTAATGACAGTTTTCAGGTCTGCCACGGTTATCTTGAAATCCGGCAGGCAGATACCTTCAAGAAAAACCCGACGGCACTACTGGAACTGTTTTTAATTCTTGAAGAAAACTCAAACATTCAGGGCGTACGCGCACTTACCATTCGCGAAATCAGACAAAACCTGTCGCTAATTAATGATGAATTTCGTCACTCAGCCAAAGCAAAAAAACTGTTTATGGGTATTATGAACCAATCACGCGGCATTACCCACGAGTTACGTCGGATGAACCGTTATGGCATTCTTGCCGCCTACATACCCGCGTTTGACTCCATTGTTGGCCGTATGCAATACGACTTATTTCATGCCTATACAGTTGACCAACACACATTATTTGTGGTTCGAAATATGCGTCGCCTGTCGGTGCCTGAATTCTGTCACGAATACCCACTTGCCAGCGGCATATTCCATCATTTAGAAAAACCTCGCTTGCTGTATCTTGCCGGTTTGTTTCATGATATCGCCAAAGGTCGAAACGGTGACCATTCCGAGCTTGGTGCAATTGATGCGTATGATTTTTGCATTAATCACAAACTCAATAAAACCGATGCTCAACTGGTTAGCTGGCTAGTTTCCAGTCACCTTATCATGTCGATGACAGCACAGAGACGGGATCTCAGTGACCCGGATGTTATTGCCACCTTTGCAAAAAAAGTCAGTACCCTGAAAAACCTGGATTACCTTTATCTGCTAACCATCTCTGATATTCGTGCCACCAACCCAACACAATGGAACAGCTGGAAAGATAAATTACTCAGCGAGCTTTATAATAAAACCGCTTCGCTGCTTAATAAGGGAGTTGAAAACAAGCTGTCAAAACTGGAAAACATCATTGAAATACAAACCGATGCGCTACGCCAACTCGAACATACAGGCATTTATCCGCAGCAAACCCAGCATGTCTGGAACAATCTAAGTAATGCTTATTTTCAGAACCACACGGCGGGTGAAATTGTCTGGCATACATCATTACTCACCCATTTTCACGCAGAAGAAGTGGACAATAAAATATTAATTGAAAGCCGAATTGATTCACATAGTAACAGCATCGAACTAATGGTTTACATGAAATCCCGCGATAATATTTTTCTGGATATTGTCAGCCTGCTTTCAAACAGTGAAATCAATATTGTCAATGCACACATTGTTAGCTGCTTTAATCAGTTTGCACTGGAAACCTTCAGATTAATTCCCGTTAATATTGCAGACGTTGAAATTTCTGATACTGAACTCGAATATGCCGCTGATGAAATTAAGCAGCGCTTGAGTGAGCGTCTGTTAACCGTAATAGATCACAACGACAGTGCGCTAAAAGACTTTAATAAACATAAGCATTTCACCACCCCAACCAAAATAAATTTTGATGAAAAGGACACTGATACATGCGTTGGCATCGAAACCATGAATCGCCCAGGCATTCTTGTTGGTGTTGCAAAAGCTTTTTCCAACAATAATATCCGGCTATTAAGCGCATGCATTAACACTGTAGGTGAAAAAGTTATTGACTCCTTTTACATTACAACTAAAAATGATAAACCCTTACCTGAAGAAATCAAAAATAAACTCAAAACAGCATTACTGGAACAACTATAACTATGACGCATACACTTGAACTGGCAAAACAACTTATTGCGATTGCATCCATTACACCCGATGATAAAGGTTGCCAGAAAATTATTGCGGATAAATTGCAGGCGACTGGCTTCAAAATAGAAACCATGCGTTTTGGTGAAGTGGATAATTTGTGGGCAAGACTGGGTGATACGGCACCTCTATTTGTATTTGCCGGTCATACTGATGTTGTCCCTACTGGACCCGTCAATCAGTGGCGTAGCGACCCCTTTGCCCCCACCATTGAAAATGGCGTTATGACCGGTCGCGGTGCTGCCGACATGAAAAGCAGTATTGCAGCCATGATCTGCGCCGCTGAATCATTTGTAAAAAATACCGCCACTATAAAAGGTTCTATTGGTTTTTTAATTACCAGTGATGAAGAAGGCCCGGCGATTGATGGCACCGTTAAGGTTATTGAGCAACTTGAGGAACGTGGTGAAAAAATTAATATGTGTCTGGTCGGTGAGCCATCAAGCCATAAACAGATCGGTGACATCATTAAAAATGGTCGACGTGGTTCGGTTTCAGGCAAGCTGACTATTCATGGCAAACAGGGGCATATTGCTTACCCGCATCTGGCAGAAAATCCGATTCATCTTTTTTCCAGCGCACTCACAGACCTTACCCATGAAAAATGGGACGAAGGCAATAAGTTTTTTCCACCCACCAGTTTTCAGATTTCGAATATTCATGCCGGTACTGGTGCCAACAATGTGATTCCTGGTGATCTGGAGGTGTTATTCAACCTGCGTTTTTCTACTGAAATTACACATCAAAAAATACAGACACGGGTTGAAGCCATACTGGATAAAAATAAATTAAATTATACGCTGGACTGGACAGTATCAGGCCAGCCTTTCCTTACTGCCGCAGGCGAGCTGGTTGAAGCAACCAGCCGTGCCATTAAATCCGTATGTGGTATTGAAACAAAACTATCTACTGCGGGTGGCACTTCTGATGGACGTTTTATTGCACCTTGTGGTGCACAGGTTGTCGAACTCGGACCAGTTAACGCCAGCATTCATCAAATAAACGAAAACATTAATGTTCATCAACTGGATAAATTAACAGCGATTTATTTAGCCATTTTAAATAACCTGCTAAGCTGAATCCAGTGAACATCTGATACCCATTAAATAAAAAATACCAGGATACTACTATGAACAGAGAAAAAGTTGCATTCAGCTTCTTTATGATACTCGCGCTCACGCTCAACTTCGGTTTTTTTTATGGCAGCATTGACGATGCCATCCATCATAATGTGTACGAATTATTTGCCGTTGTTGTGGTTAATTTAATTGCCACGGTGTTAAAGTTTGGCGACAAATCTCAAATGGGTGCGATGTTACTTGCAACCAGTTTAGTTGCCGTAGTTCAACTTATTTCTGCCTCACTGGTGTGGACTTATGCCGCACATATACAGGTTGGCGGACTGGTGCCAGGCGATATGTCAACCATTGTCGCACTCAGCGGTGGCGCAATGGTGGCTAATATTATTTCTGTCATCCTGTTAATTATTGAAACCAGCACCTTTCAACATTAATCTGACTCATATCAAATCAACAGCAACCACGTATTACTAATCAACTTGCGCAGATGAATCAGGTAACTTCTATAACCCTAAGGCGAATGCGTGCGCCATTTCTGGTGCTGATTGGCGTTTATAGTATCGCTATTTTAGGCATGGTTCTTATCCCCGGTGTTGACGATAAAGGCAATGTCTGGCATATGAGTTTTTTTCATGCTTTCTACTTTGTCAGTTACACGGCCACAACGATTGGTTTTGGTGAAATCCCCTATCCGTTAACGGATGCTCAACGTATGTGGGCACTGGTCATTATCTACATTACAGTCATTGCCTGGTTTTATGCACTCGGTAAAATTGTTACTTTATTTCAGGACAAAACTTTTCAACAGGTTGTTAGTGAATCCCGTTTTATACGCAATGTAAATGCCATCAGGCAGCCATTTTTTCTTATTTGTGGTTTAGGCGAAACCGGAAAAGCGGTAGTGTCTGCCTTAACTGAAGAACATTATCGCGTTGTGGTGGTAGACCGGAATGTCGACAATATTAATGCATTGAGTATTGCTGACATGAAGGAACACATACCCGGTATTGCTGCCGATGCCGCCGAACCAAAGGTTCTTGAAAATGCGGGCATCAGGCATCCGAACTGTCACGGTGTTATCGCAGTAACTGCCAGCGATGAAGTTAATCTTAAAATTGCTATCACCAGTAAATTATTACATCCGAATGTGCGCGTTATTTGCCGCTCTGAAGTAAAAGAATATGAAGAGAATATGCTTTCCTTCGACACTGATTTCATTGTTAACCCATTTGAATCATTTGCTGATATTTTCGCTATGGCAATGCACTCCCCTGCACTGCATCTGATCTATGACTGGCTCACAGGTGCTCCTCATGCATCAATTACAGCTCCCATTCACTTTGGTGATAAAAACTGGATACTGATCGGCTATGGCCGCTTCGGCAAACAACTCTATGCACAGTTAAGGAAAAAAAATATTACTACAACCATTATCGATCCGAGAGTTAAAGCACAACAGGAATTTTTATCTTCGGCTAATCGAGGTGACAGCGATCAGTTTATTATCGGTACGGGTACGGATATGGCAACATTGGAACAGGCCGGTGTTAAAACCGCCTCAGGTCTGATTGCCGGTTGTGATAATGATTCAAATAACCTTTCAGCCATTATGACTGCACGGGCAATTAGTCGTTATATTTTTGTTGTCGCGAGGCAGAATCAACTAAGCAGTGAAGCACTTTACGCTGCCATTAATCAGCATTACGCATCCTATGCCAGCAAGCCAGAAAATGCCTGGTATCCAGATACCATTGCTCACCTGGTGATGCGTCCCCGAGAAATCATCGGGCGAAAAGTGAGGGCTTTACTTATCACCCCTTTATTACTGGCGTTTCTTGAACAGGCGAAAAATGAGAGTGCTGAGTGGGCTAACATTGCAATCAGCCGTTTAAGTGCAGTTGTAGGCAAAAATACACCTCATAACTGGACAGTGCACATCAACAAAGATAATGCACCGGCTGTTGCAAGGGTGCTTGGTTATGGTCGACGTATCACGCTGGGGCACATTACTCAGGACCCAACCAACCGGTTACGAAAAATTCGTTGCCTGGCATTACTGGTTAAGCGGAATAACAGCAATATATTATTACCCGATGATGATTTCGAACTCATGGCGTTTGACCAGATTCTTTTTTGTGGTACCCGAAAGGTAAAAACAGCACTTATTTCTACCGTTACAATTTTATCCAACCTCAACTATGTTATGACATTTAAAAAAGACCCTGAATCTTTTATCGGACGCCAGCTCAGCAACCTGTTTAATAAACAGGATCGGCGCGAGCGGCCGCGGCTGAAGAAATGAAAAATCGACAGGTGATGCAAGCCCTTTAGCCTGTTATAATTGTGCGTCAATTTTTAACATTCAAGTTAGCTGTCTTATGCAACAACCTGTTAATGGTTATCATTACGTACCTGAAAAAATAAAATTAAAACTTTGCCCCGATAGCTCAGCCGGATAGAGCGGCCCCCTCCTAAGGGGCAGGCCGGGGGTTCGACTCCCTCTCGGGGCACCAAAACAATTAATCACAACTGGAGACCAGAATGACCACTGTAACACTCAACACCACGCACGGTAACATTGTATTTGAACTGGATGCAGAGAAAGCGCCTGAAACGGTAGAGAACTTCCTTAATTATGTAAACGATGGCTTCTATGATGGCACTATTTTTCATCGTGTGATGCCGGGGTTTATGATACAGGGGGGTGGTTTTATGCCGGATATGGTTCAAAAACAAACCAGTGCAACAGTTAAAAATGAAGCGGATAATGGCCTTAACAATGACCTCGGCACCATTGCTATGGCGCGCACTAACGACCCGCATTCAGCCACTGCACAGTTTTTTATTAACCATAAAGATAATGCGTTTCTTAACCACTCGGCACCCACTGGACAGGGCTGGGGCTATTGCGTGTTTGGGAAAGTCACTGAAGGTATGGATACGGTTGATGCAATTGCAGCCGTTGCCACCGGTAACAATCAGGGGCATGCAGATGTACCGGTTGAAACAGTTATTATTAACAGTGCAACAGTTTCCTGATTATTACCAGAAAAATCTCATTCTCTAATTAAAAGCTCTAAACACATGAGTAATATACTGTTTATATCCGATCTTCACTTAACCCCTGAACGACCTCAGACAATGCAGTTATTTCTAAAGTTTGTTGCAGAGATTGCCGCCCGTGCAGACACACTTTATATTCTCGGTGATTTTCTGGAAGTCTGGTGGGGTGATGATGACTCAGCAAGCGGTTATCAGGAGGTTTTTAATGCCCTCAGTAACCTGGCCACCGAGCAGCAGACCCATGTCTACCTGATGCATGGAAACCGCGACTTTATGATTGGCAACGCACTTGCTATGCGTTGCCACTTCACCCTCATAGACGAACCCTATAAGCTACAGCTTGCCGGTAAAAAATCCCTGCTAATTCACGGTGACAGTTTATGTACCGATGATATTGAATACCAGAAATTTCGCGATATGGTCAGAAACCCGTTATGGCAACAACAGGTATTAAGCAAAACACTGGAAGAACGCTATGCGCTGGCCCATGCCATCCGCGAAAAAAGTAAAGTCAATACAGCGATGAAAACCAAAGACATTATGGATGTTAATGAAAAAGCGACTCAGCAGCTTTTTATTGATGAAAAAATTGACTTACTTATTCATGGACACACCCACCGACAGGCTTTTCACCACTTAACCATCAACAATAAACCGGCACAACGGATTGTACTCGGTGACTGGGGTGAGCACGGCAACTACTTACGCGTCGATTCGAATACTATTGAGATGATTGATTATACCGGCTTGACATAACCGGCTCACTGGATTAGTTTAAAACCTTATAATTAGTCACATGTCTAATTTCTAAATCCTGTCTGCAAAGGAACCTGTTATGAGTGAAATTAACCTGTTTTCAACAATAACTGTTGGCAACCAGAACTTAACTAACCGCATGGTGATGGCACCTATGACAAGAAACCGTGCCGCTGAGGGAAACATACCTCAGGACATGAATGTCAAATACTACCATCAACGTACCAGCGCGGGTCTTATCATTACCGAAGCTTCGCAGGTGTCACCAGAAGGTGTTGGCTATCCTGCAACACCCGGTATCTATAACGAACAGCAAGTTGCCGGCTGGAAAAAGGTAACCGATGCTGTACATAAAGAAGGCGGACATATTTATCTTCAGCTATGGTATTGCGGGCGTATCTCCCACCCGGATCTATTACCCGACGGACAGACACCCGTTGCTCCTTCTGCGCTCAAACCGGAGGGTGAAGCCATCACCTTTGAAGGCATGAAAACCTTTGTTGAACCGCGTGCATTAGAATCAACTGAAATCAATACTATCGTCCTGCAATACAAACATGCCGCACAAATGGCAAAACGGGCCGATTTTGACGGTGTCGAAATACACGCTGCAAATGGTTATCTTATCGACCAGTTTTTACGTGATGGCAGCAATCACCGCAGCGACGAATACGGTGGCAGTGCAGAAAACCGTATGCGTTTTTTAAATCAGGTCATTGATGGTGTTTTCGAGGTTTGGGACAGCAATCGTGTTGGCATCCGTCTGACACCAGAGAACAGTTTTAACAGCATGTCCGACTCAAACCCACAGGTGCACTTTAACTATTTCATCACACAACTTAATGCCCGTCATCTGGCTTATCTACACCTGCTTGAAGGGGACATGATGGGAGCATCACGCAAAGTTGATTACCGTGCCCTGCGCGATGCATACAATGGCATTTACATTGCTAACAATGGTTACGATAAATCCCGTGCACAAACGGCAATAATCAATGGCGACTGTGATCTGGTAGCATTTGGTGTTCCTTTTCTGGCTAACCCGGATCTGGTTACACGCTACAAGAACAGTCTGCCACTCAACAAAGCCGATCAGACGACTTTCTATGGTGGAAATGAAACGGGTTATACCGACTACGCCTGTGCAATGCCTGCTGAAACCCCATAAATTATTACTGATTCATCCGATTGCGGTCAGAGTAAGCTGCCATTGTTAGCCCTTAATCAGATGCCTGTACTTCATATTGTACCCACAGGTGGTGGTTTTTTCCTGCTTCAACCAGGGCAACATCTTCCGCCGCATTGCTGCTCTCTACACAAAGCATTTTTAGATATCCATCCTCACCCAAATCACCCATTTTAGCCGCAGTTTCCCGCCAGGGATTCCATACGACGGTAGAATGGCTACCGCATTTAATAATAATTATATTGCGATTTTTAACTCGATCTTCAATCACACAATCAGTGGCAGTGTTGAGATAAATTCGGTCGATCTCTTCGTTAATGCTAACTGGGCCATGCTGATGTTTGCATTTAAATCCATCGAGTTTATCGAGATAGGCCGTATCATCAAGCCCGTGTAAAAAAGTTTTACGGACATCACCTACGTTAAAATAGGTATGTAGCGCCTGACCAATACTGATGGCTTCATTGCCGTTATTACAAGTAATAAGTTCCATTTCCAGTTTCTTACCAACAGTAAGCTGAAACTGAACGCTGGTAGCAGGCGGCCACATATGTGCATTTTCTACTGTAGGCTGCAGGCTGAAATCAATACGCGTGCGGCCATTGTCCAGCGTTGCCGTGCTTTCAACCTGCCAGAGTGAGGTGCGAGCGAAACCATGTGCTGGAAAATCGGTATGGCTGGCATGTGCGCCAAACCAGGGCCAGCAGATCGGGATACCACCACGAACTGATCTGCCTGTAGCGAAAGTAGCTACTTTCGAACACCAGATGACTTCTGCTTTATCACCTTGCGCATTAACTGGCCGCCAACTAAGCACCTGTGCACCCTGCATACTAATTAGCGCTGTCGCGTGGGCATTGCAGACATCAATAACAGGAATATCCCCCTCGCCATTTCTAAATATGAGTTGCTGATCGATACCGTGGCAGGCATTGAGTTCATTCAGATGCATAATATTCTCAACAGGGTAATAGATTACGTGACAGTATTATGCATCAGGCTTTATACTGTTAACATTATTTTGATGACACTTTATGATTATGCCATTAAATTTATCATAACAGAATTTACTACAACACCCGATTTATCTATGAGGAGTGAGTATGCACTTTACGCGGGAACAAACAGCAGAACTGAATGTTTTAATTAAATTTAACCTCGATTCCACCCTGAATGGCATTAAAGTACATTCTACTGCAACACCTGAAATGCTCAATGCCGTAGCACGCTTGTACCGTAAGGGCATGGTCTCATCTATTGATGGCGGTTACCTGACCAGTCTGGGTTATGCCGCTGCTGAACATGCACAAACCCTACGGGTATTACTGGCAAACACAGATCAGTCGGCATAAATAATAGCCCAACCCCGACATTAAGGCAGCCACCAAAAATGGGGAAGTTAAACTTTATTTATCAATATAAATCAATAATACAGTAATATTTTACTGCTGCAAAATCAATCGAGAGCCCGCGTTAAGCGGGCCTTTTCGTATCGACTATTGCAGCTTATTAATACCCAGCAGTTTTAAAATATACTTTTCATACAACGGTTCGACAGTACCTTTTTTTATCTTACGGATAAAATATTTTTCAAATGCAACCTTTGCCAGATGCACCCATTTGCCCTTTTTAAACCAGGCGACATTGCGCGGAGGAATTTGTGGTATGGCAACAAATGCTGCACCCGTGTCACCCATATCAGCCAGACAGATTGCATTCCAGGTCGCTTTGGTTGTTGGTGGATTGCCTTTTATGTCGGCAGCAATATTATGTACAATCGCCGTAACCATTGATTCGATCATATAACCTGTTTTTGGCGTACCAGTGGGCACTGGTGTCACTTCAACTGGGGGAATAGCAATACACACACCCGCTGAAAAAATATTTTTGTAGACGGGGTTACACTGAAATTCATCGACCATAACAAAGCCACGCGGGTTGCATAAATCGGGAACCGCAGCAACCGCATCAACGCCTTTGAAAGCCGGTAACATCATCGCAAAATCAAAGTCTATTTCGTGCTGTTGAATCGTTTCACCCATGGCATTCAATTCATCAGCAAATAACTTACCCGACACCACTTTTGTGGTTTTTGCATTTGTCACCCATTTAATGTGATGACTACGCAATTCACTTTCCAGCATGGATTTTGAGTCACCCACACCACCCAGTCCAAGATGACCAATATAAGGCTCTGAGGTTACAAATGTCATCGGCACCTTGTCACGTATTTTGCGTTTACGTAAATCGGCATCAACAATAAACGCAAATTCATAAGCAGGCCCAAAGCAACTGGCAAATGGCATTGCTCCAATAACGATGGGACCCGGTTTTTCCAGAATTTTTTGATACTGCGCCCAGGCGGCCTCTGCATGGTCGGTCACACAGATTGATGCGGTATAACCATCTGGCCCTGCACCTATGACCTCATCAAAAGCTAACTTCGGGCCAGTAGCAATCATCAAATAGTCATAATCTACGACTTCACCATTAGCCAATTCCAGTTTATTGTTTGATGCATCAATTTTATCCACGCGTTGCGCAATAAATTTAATGCCTTTCTTACTCAGATATTTTTCAATAGGAAGCGTAATTGATGCTCGATCACGCCAGCCAACAGCAAGCCAGGGATTGGATGGTACAAATTGAAAATAATCATTTTCATTAATGAGCGTCACCGCATGCTCCCCACCCAAGGCCGCTTTCATTTCATAGGCACCCGGCATCCCGCCAGTACCTGCACCTAAAATTACGATATGTGCCATATTATAATCTCCCCTAAATTAAAAATTAAATGTGATCAGAAATTCACCTTTTTCTACCTCGACACGTACGGCTAAACAACCACAATATAACAGCTTTATGTCACTGATTCATGCAATATTGTCTCTTTTCCCTGACTTAAACATGACATAATGTCACTATTGAAATTCAGTCCGTTCACCCCCATGATTGCTACAGGATGGATAAAAAGATTATCTGTTTCAGTAATAAGCGACAGATTTTAGCGCTAGTGTGTGGCATGAAATGAATCAGTGTCTGTCCACTGCTAACAGGGCAAACAAATACTGGAACCATAAAAGGAATAGAACTATAGACAGATAATTGAGTCATAAGACACAACCGGATTTGTACTAGATCATTATAAGTATGAGAATAAAACAGTACTTATTGCTAAGCTTGCGTTATGATGATAAAAGTAATGCATATACAAACTTAATATACTAACAGGGGGATGAAAAGGATACTTATTGTTCAAAACCGTCAGCCGCAGGGATGCGGGTGTCGAGCTTACACGGATGTATTCACAGTGTGTCTTGAACAACAAGTATCCTTTTCATCTGTTTCAGCAATAAGTCTATTAGACGACCCCTTAATAATTTTTATTTAACGAGGAACAATTAATCATGCAATCAATTTCAACGGCGCGGTCAGAATCACAGATCCTGGCGACCAATAAAGTTTTGAAAAATACCTATGTACTGCTGTCGATAACATTGTTATTCAGTGCGGTTACAGCCGGTATTTCAATGACACTAAATCTCCCTCCCTTTGGCCCTGTCATTACCCTGGTTGGTTATTTTGGTCTGTTGTTCCTAACCACAAAATTTAGAGAAAGTGGCCTGGGGATTCTTTTTGTTTTTCTGTTAACCGGTTTTATGGGCCTGACTCTGGGGCCAATTTTAAATATGTATATGCATCTGGCGAATGGTAGTCAGCTGATTATGACCGCATTGGGTGGAACAGGTATTATCTTCCTGGCATTATCTGGTTATGCTTTAACCAGCCGTAAAGATTTTAGCTTTATGGGCGGTTTTCTTATGGTCGGTATTTTAGTTGCCTTCCTCGCTAGCCTGGGTGCAATGATTTTTAGTATCCCCGCTCTGTCACTGGCTGTTTCAGCAATGTTTATCCTGCTGATGTCAGGTTTAATTCTTTACCAGACCAGTCAGATTATTCACGGTGGTGAAACCAATTATATTATGGCAACCATTACCTTATACATCAGCATTTACAACCTGTTCCTGAGTTTATTACAAATACTCGGTGCAATGAGGCGGTAGCTAACGGTCATAAAAATGCAATAATAAAGCCGCATATTGTGCGGCTTTATTGCCTTCAACTAGCGTATTTTTTAGTCATCATTAATGCATTTTTCTTCCACTTCAATGCGCCAGCCAGCCTGACCCGGTTCAGCTAAATGCTCTTCCGCCAGCCAGTAACCGGCAACTGCAAGCAGATTCTTATCATCATAAATTAAGACTATTCTGTCTCTTTGCCAGGGTGGAATGTTGGCATTTTGCAGTAGTGATTTGAGCCTGATATGGTGGTCTTTTCCAGCTGGTCGAATACGTTCCCCCCCCTGGCGAAAACGTAATTGCAGTGTTTTCTCTCTTAATTCTGGCTTTAATCCAGGCGAAACATTTGACTGATGACTGGTTAATCTAACCCCCACAGTATTGATCGTTAATGGTGAAACTGGTCGCCATAAAAATGTTTTTGTTCTATCCAATGCAACAACCCGTTGCAGTAAGTACAGCTTGTTCTGATAACGCCTGATTTCATAATCACCCCATTGGATTAATGGGGTTGCATCGACACTAGCACCCAGTACTGATAACTGAATTTCCTCTAACAGACTCCGTCTCAGCTTGTGGACAGCATTCTTTCTCAACCAGTAACGCAAAACATTTTTCTGTCTTGCCGCTGACAACAGGTTTAATCGGGAAATTAATAGCACATTATGCTGTTGTGTTATCACTGTGGACAGATCTATCGCCGCCAGCGTTTCTACCAGCTCAAGCGTCTCCTGTTGCAATGTTGCCACGGTTGACAAACTCGTATTCAGCGACGACCAACGCTGCTGTAACCCTGGAATAACAGTTTGGCGGATAAAATTACGATCAAAATGGGTGTTTTTATTACTCGGATCTTCCACCCACTGCAACTTTTCCTGTCTGGCATACGTTTCAATTTCTGCGCGTGTAAAGCTTAGCAGTGGCCGACCATGTAAAATATTACCCAACCGTCTTACCTGCGGCATCGCCGCCAGACCAGCAGGGCCGGCACCACGTAATAATTGCAGTAAAACAGTTTCGGACTGATCGTCCATATGTTGCGCCGTAAAAAGATAGTCACCTGGTTGCAGCGCATTTTCTAATGCCTGGTAACGGGCAATACGCGCCGCCTCTTCCGGGCTTTGGCCTGACGCTGCTTTGGCATTAATATAAATGACGTCTAATGGAACGCCAAGCGAGTGACAGATTTTCTCGCAATGGATAACCCAGGCATCGGCCTGTGACTGTAATCCATGATGGATGTGAATGGCGCGTAAGGGCAGCTTCAATCGCTGGCAGGCTCGCAACAAAGCATGTGAATCCAGACCACCGCTGTATGCAACAACAATATTATGTTCAGCTGAAGTGAGCGACAACGCCACCAATGCCTGCTGGAATCGTTGTATAAAACTCATCGATTCATTAATGGTGGAAGAAGGAAAACCAGCCTGTTTATATAATAGCTCACGACTGTCCCGTTAAGCTTATTACTGAAACAAATGAAACAGCGACCCATGGTTAAAGACACGCAGTGAATACATCATGTCGACTCAAGACCCACATCCATGCGGCTGGCGGTCTTGAACAATGGCTAGCCTTTTCATCTGCATTGTTAGTAAGTGTAAATAGTGATAATAGTTTATAAAATAATCTATAAAGTCAGGTTTTGCTGCTCTCTTCAAGAAACGCACCGTATGATGTCAAGCGCTGATAACGCGCCTCCAGCAGCTGATCCATGCTTATTTTCTCGAAACTTTCCAGTGCATCGACTAATGCCTGCTTGATATTACGTGCAGTTTCATCCATATCACGATGCGCGCTACCCAGGGGTTCGCGTATAATCTGGTCAATTAAACCCAGCTTTTTCAGACTTTTGGAGGTAATCCCCATTGCTTCAGCTGCTTCAGCTGCTTTTTCGGCACTTTTCCATAAAATTGAAGCACAACCTTCGGGTGAAATAACGGAATAGGTACTGTATTCAAGCATCATTACGCGATCCCCCACACCAATAGCCAGGGCACCACCAGAACCGCCTTCACCAATAACGGTACAAACAATCGGTGTTTTTAACGCCGACATTTCATACAAATTTCGGGCAATGGCTTCGGATTGATTACGCTCTTCTGCGCCGATACCAGGATAAGCTCCCGGTGTATCAATAAAGGTGAGCACAGGTATACGAAAACGCTCTGCCAGCTTCATTAAGCGTAATGCCTTGCGATAACCCTCAGGCCTCGGCATACCAAAATTACGCCGGATATTTTCTTTTGTATCACGGCCTTTCTGATGACCAATAATCATCACCGGTGTACCATCCAGACGCGCCAGCCCACCGATTAATGCTGCATCATCAGCGAGCATACGGTCGCCACGTAGCTCCTGGTAATCAGTAAAAATTCGATTAATATAATCTTTCGTATAAGGCCGCAATGGATGACGCGCTAATTTTGATGTTTGCCATGCATCCAGCTTGGCAAAAATGGATTGCGTTAAGCTACGTGATTTTTCCTCCAGTTTACCGATTTCTTCACCAATATTTATTTCTGTATCATCACCAACAAAACGCAGCTCTTCAATTTTAGCCTTGAGTTCAGCAATGGGTTGTTCAAAGTCCAGATAGTTTGGATTCATAATAATTCACACAAAATAATGTTCGAGCGGCTGTTGGATTGATGAAAAGGCTGCATTAATATTAGCATGATTCCACCATTCAGGTTAGTTTTCATGCTTATCCTCATGGCAATAATTCATCCAGAACAACCGTTGCGTCAACGCCAGCTGGAAGCTGTAAATACCTTCATGTAAGCTCGACACCCGCATCCTTGCGGCTGGCGGTCTTGAACACCAGGTAGCCTTTTTCATCTATCCTGTTAGTAACTTAACCTTCAGTGTATTGTATTATGGATTCAAACATTCAGAAGGCTATACAATTTCTGTTTTACGCCGCTTAATGCTCTGCCATTTGAGATTATTCTGTATTTTTTTATTCGTCGAAATAAAAGTGTCTGTTTCCAGATAAAGACTCGATACGACAACAACAGGACTAAAATGGATGCATAAACGAGCGGTTCAAAAATATCGGCTTTGACTGACCAGATAAAATGGATAACACCAAGAATGGGGATGAGATAGACCAACTTATGCAAACGTAGCCAGTGTTTTTTTAGTCGCCGCATCATGGCATTGGTGGATGTTATCGCCAGCGGTATTAACAAGATAAATGCGGCAAAACCAAGGGCAATAAATGGTCGCTTTGCTATATCCACTAAAATTGCTGTCCAGTCAAAATTTTGATCAAACCAGACATAGGTTAATAAATGCAGCAGCGCATAAAAAAAAGCAAACAGACCCGACATACGCCGGAACTTCAATAACCAGCCGAGCTTAAGTATCTTTCGTAGCGGAGTTATTGCCAGAGTTATAAGGAGAAATTTAAGCGTCCATTCACCCGTGGCATGTGTCATCGCCTCCACTGGGTTTGCACCAAGATTATCCTCTATAGCATTATAAATCAGCCATACAAATGGCAGCAGGCAGGTAATAAAAACCAGCGGTTTGATAATGTAGCGATTACTGAAACGAATACCCATGGTTAAAGACACGCGGTGAATGCATCCATGTCGACTCGATACCCGCATCCTGCGGCTAACGCTCTTGAACAATGGGTAGCCTTTTCATCTGTACTGTTAGTAACTGTGCGTTGTGATGGAGTGAATAACATAGCGCTACAAATTAAAAATATTTTTTTAAATCCATGCCGCTATATAAACTCGCTACCTGCTCACCATAACCATTAAACATTTGTGTTGCCCGTTTGGGTTTCCAGAATGGCTCACCAATAACACGCTCTTTCTTCTGGCTCCAGCGCGGATGATCTACATTCGGATTAACATTTGCATAAAAACCGTATTCATGTGGATTGGTTTTGTTCCAGGTGGTTTCTGGCCGGGTTTTGGTAAAACGAATCTTAACGATAGATTTGATGCTTTTAAAGCCGTATTTCCATGGCACCACCAGTCGAATTGGCGCGCCATTTTGATTAGGCAAAACGCCACCATACAACCCCACTGCCATAATTGGCAACACATTCATGGCTTCATCAATACGCAGACCTTCAACATATGGCCAGTCTAAAATCTGCCGTCGCTGCCCTGGCATACGCGATTTATCCAGCAAGGTAGTGAATTCAACATACTTTGCTTGTGAAGTTGGTTTAAAGCCTTTAAGCATTTTAGCCAGTGAAAAACCGACCCAGGGGATAACCATTGACCAGCCTTCAACACACCGCAATCGATAAATATAGTCCTCTAACGCGGCAGGTTTAAGAAAATCTTCAATGTTATAGGTATTGGGTTTTTCACATTCACCTTCTACTTTAATGCTCCAGGGGTGTGGGTTAAAATTTTTCGCCTGTTGGTGCGGGTCGCTTTTACTGGTACCAAATTCATAAAAATTATTGTATGTTGTGATGTCTTCAAACGAGGTAATTTTATCAGCCGTACTGTAGGTACTGTTTGATAGATCAGGCCATTTTACTGTTGATAATCGGTCTGCCCAGGCCGGCAGCATGGTATTAGCTCCCAGTAAAAAACTGCTTGCCACGGTTCTCTGCATAAATTTACGCCGATCCATATAGACCGATTTCGGTGTAATTTCAGAGGGTTTGATAGCACTCGACTGTTTAATAATAGCCATTAATATTCGTCATCTTGTTTTTTTATGCGTACTTTATGAGTAATCTCTCCATACAGACTCATTCTAATAAAAATAGTTCGATAAAACCTGACGCTGAGCCAGCCATTATGCCTGACCCACGGATATTGATTAGCCTACCCATACTCTGGCATTTCTAAACAAACGCATCCACGGTGCATCTTCCTGCCAGTCATCCGGGTGCCAGGAGTTCTGTACTGTACGAAAAACACGCTCTGGGTGTGGCATCATAATCGTCACCCGTCCATCATCGCTGGTAAACCCAGTTAGCCCCTGTGGTGAACCATTTGGATTTAATGGATACTGCTCTGTAGGCTGCTGCTGATGATCAATATAAGCCAGCGTGGATTTAACCTGTTGTTGCTGTGTTTCAGTATGATACTCAGCACGACCTTCACCATGCGCGACCGCAACCGGTAGTTGTGAGCCGACCATCCCTTCCAGCAAAATAGAGGGTGACTCCATGACTTCAACCAGACTAAAACGGGCCTCAAACTGTGCCGATAAATTGCTTACAAAATGCGGCCAGTATGTAGCACCCGGAATCAGCGTTTTCAGATTTGCCAGCATCTGACAACCATTGCACACACCTAAACTAAAGGTGTCATTACGCTGAAAATAGCTTTCAAATACTTCGCGTGCACGCTGATTAAACAGGATGCTTTTAGCCCAACCTTCACCTGCACCAAGCACGTCACCATAGGAAAACCCTCCACAGGCAACCAAACCTTTGAATGCATCCAACTGGTAATTTCCACGAATAATATCACTCATGTGCACATCAACCGCAGTAAACCCTGCACGATCAAATGCAGCGGCCATTTCAAGCTGTCCGTTAACCCCCTGTTCACGTAAAATTGCAACTTGTGGGCGTACCCCGGTTCGAATATACGGTGCAGCAATGTTGTCATTAATATCAAAACTCAGCGTCACCTGCAACCCGGCATCCGCTTTATTAATCGCATCAAATTCCTGTTGCGCACAATCCGGGTTATCGCGCAATGTCTGCAGATGATAACTGGTCTGGCTCCAGGTTTGCTGTAATAAGGTACGCGATGCAGAAAAGATGGGAAGACCATCATTATAAATTGTCACCTGATCTTCTGTTTTAGGCTTGCCTATATCATAAACACAGTCAGCCAGGCCAGCCTCTTCAAACGCCGTACAAACTCTTTCCAGACTGTCTACAGCGACCTGTATAACCCCACCCAATTCTTCATTAAACAACTCACTAATAACATCGGCATTGGTTTCATTAAGGTAAATCGCCAGGCCACAATGCCCAGCAAACGCCATTTCACATAAACAGGCAAATAAACCACCATCGGAACGGTCATGCCATGCCAGCAATAAGCCCTGCTGATTGAGCGACTGGAATACTTTAAAAAAGGCTTTGAAGTGTTCAACATCAACCAGATCTGGCACCTCATCGCCAATCTGTTTACACGTTTGCGCCAAAGCGGAACCACCCAGACGGCGTTTAGTCCTGGATAGATTAATGAGTAGCAGCACACTGTCAATGTCTGTATTGAGCTGTGGAGTCAGTGTTTTACGCACATCGGTAATGGGTGCAAAGGCAGTAATAATTAACGACAATGGTGCTATCACCGCTTTATTTTCTGTTGAACCATTGTCGCCTGTTTCGGACCAGGCCGTTTTCATTGACATGGAATCCTTACCCACTGGAATCGTCACTCCAAGTTGCGGACACAGTTCCATGCCCACTGTTTTTACGGTATCGTATAATTTTGCATCTTCACCTGCATGGCCTGCGGCTGCCATCCAGTTTGCTGACAATTTAATGTCTGACAACTGGGCGATTGGTGCTGCCATTATATTGGTAATGGCTTCGGCAATCGCCATGCGCGCCGAGGCCGGTCCATCCAGCAATGCCAACGGTGTGCGTTCACCCACAGCCATCGCCTCGCCACAGTAACCATTAAATGCAGCGGTGGTCACTGCCACATCCGCAACCGGTACCTGCCAGGGGCCAACCAGTTGATCGCGTGCCACCATACCCGTCACTGAGCGATCACCAATGCTAATCAGGAACATTTTACTGGCCACTGATGGCAGGCGTAACACATTAAATGCCGCTTCCATAATATCAATATCACTGACATCAAAAGAGCGCTGTTGCAGCTCAACACGTTTGACATCACGTAACATTTTTGGCGGTTTACCCAGTAACACATCCAATGGCATGTCCACGGCATAATCAGAAAAATGCCGATCATGGACTTTAAGCTGCAAGGCTTCGGTGGTATGACCCAAAATGGCATAGGGACAGCGCTCACGTTCACATAATGCTTTAAAATCTTCAATGCGTTGATGTTCTACTGCAAGGACATAACGCTCCTGTGATTCATTACACCAGATCTGCATCGGTGTCATGCCGGGTTCATCATTGTGGACTTCACGAATTTCAAACTCGGCACCACAGCCACCGTCGTAAACCAGTTCAGGCAGCGCATTGGATAAACCACCCGCGCCGACATCATGAATCGAAATAATCGGATTATTCTCACCCTGCATCCAGCAGCCATCAATGACTTCCTGACAACGGCGCTCCATTTCAGGATTGCCACGCTGAACTGAGGCAAAATCCAGATTTTCAGCACTGGTACCACTGTCCATTGATGAGGCCGCGCCACCACCCAGACCAATCAACATCGCCGGACCACCAAGAACAATAATGGGAGTCCCAATCGGAATATTGTTTTTATCAACATGATCTTCACAAATATTGCCGTAACCACCTGCCAGCATAATCGGCTTGTGATAACCCCGCACCTCTTCACCATCATGACCATTTATTTTTTCTTCAAAGGTACGGAAATAACCAGTAATATTGGGACGGCCAAATTCATTATTAAATGCCGCTGCACCAATCGGGCCTTCCAACATAATGTCCAGCGCAGAAACAATGCGTTCGGGTTTACCATAATCGGTTTCCCAGGGCTGAGGGAAAGCGGGAATATTTAAATTTGAGACAGAAAATCCACATAGACCCACTTTGGGTTTTGAACCACGCCCAGTTGCACCCTCATCCCGAATCTCGCCACCAGCACCCGTTGCGGCACCAGAAAAAGGTGAAATCGCTGTTGGATGATTATGTGTTTCCACCTTCATTAAAATAGCAATATGCTCATTGTTATAGTGGTACCGCTTTGATTCGTTGTCTACCGTAAATCGAAGTGCCGTATGCGAAGCCATCACCGCAGAGTTATCATGATAGGCACTTAATACATTCTCAGGATGTTTTTTATAGGTATTACGAATCATTCCGAATAATGAAGTCGCCTGCTTCTGGCCATCAATAATCCAGTCTGCATTAAAGATTTTGTGGCGACAGTGCTCGGAGTTAGCCTGCGCAAACATCATCAATTCGGCATCCACCGGATTGCGCTTGATCGATATATAATACTTCAGCAGGTACTCAATTTCATCTTCAGACAATGCCAGTCCTAAACTGAGATTCGCCGTATGTAACGCCTCACTGCTCCCATTGAGCACATCCAACGTTTTACCCGCAACCGGTTGATGGTGATTAAACAAACACTCAGCCTCGGTATAATCAGCCAATACCATTTCAGTCATTCGGTCATGTAAAACAGCATGAATAAATTTAGCGTCAGCAGCAGTAAGGCGGTAATCATTTTTACAGGCGATATGGTAAGCAATACCCCGTTCAATTCGAACTACCGAGGCTAAATTACAGTTGTGAGCAATGTCTGTGGCTTTCGATGACCAGGGTGAAATAGTGCCAGCGCGTGGTGTCACCAGAAACAACGTTCCCTCTGAGGACGTATTACTCACTTCAGGCCCATAAGTCAGCAGCCTGGTCAAAATAGCCATAGCCGCCTCATCCAGGTCGGAACTCAGTGCCACAAAATGCACATAATGCGAGCGGATTGAAACTACGTCAGGAACCTGCTGCTGAATTCCAACAAGGTGTTTTTTAAGACGAAACTGAGACAAAGCGGATGAACCGATAAAAACCTGCATAACACTCCAGAGGCGGTTTAGCTGTTTATATTTAATATGCGTTGCAATAAAAAATCGAAATCTTACTCTTATTTATGCTTTAAGTCGCGCTTCCAGAAACCTGCAATCAGGCGCATAAATTAATAGAATATCACTCTTTTCATTACGCCTAACCTGCCCAATTTTTCAATTGAAAAATTTGCAAATAAATACATATAAAAAGTTAAATGCCGTATAATCTCACTGGGACTTGACCGTTCTATCAACAACCTTCAGGGGATGACATGGCTTCGACGTGGGTAATGAAACCTGAGGTGCATGCCGAGGTGCGAAGTTCCTCGTAAAACCAGTCGCAAAAACCTATAGTTGCCAACGACGACAACTACGCTTTAGCAGCTTAAACCCCTGCTCAAAGCCCTCGGCCTGATGTGCGCTTATACGCTCAGATAACCGGGGTCGACTCATGTAAGATCGCGATGAAGCATTTTCTGGGTGGATTCGCTAAAACTTAACAGGAATCGCGCTATATTTTCCCTGCTCGTCGGGTAATACAGCGTTAAATCAATAGACGAAATAAGCATGTAGAGCCGATGGCGGAGTGCTTGCGGACGCGGGTTCAATTCCCGCCATCTCCACCAACCATAGATTTAAAGCCGTCCTAGGACGGCTTTTTTCTTGCCTAAAAACAAATAGTTACCTTAAATAATAATCCTATACACATCAATAAATACTTTTGACATCCGGGGGCAACTGGGGGCAAGATTAGGGGCAACAGCACTACCCTCCAAAAGAGTTGCCCCCAATGCCATTAACTAACACCACAATCCGCAACGCTAAACCGAGCGACAAAGCCAGAAGACTATTTGATGGTGGAGGCTTATATCTTGAAGTTGCCCCCAGTGGCGGCAAATGGTGGCGATTAAAGTATCGTTTTGGAGGCAAGGAAAAACGGCTATCGCTTGGCGTCTACCCTGATGTCACACTTAAAGATGCACGTATACGACGTGATGAAGCTCGTAAATTACTGGCAAACGACATCGACCCTAGCGAAAACCGCAAAACGCAAAAGGCGGCAAATGTTGAACGCGGCGCTAATAGCTTTGAAGTGATAGCGCGTGAATGGTTTACCAAATATTCACCCTCCTGGTCAGAGACTCATTCCACAAGAATTATCCGCCGTCTTGAACGTGATATTTTCCCCTGGCTTGGCGGCAAAGCCATCGCTGAAATTACCGCACAGCAATTACTCGCGGTTATCCGCCGTATCGAAGAACGAGGCGCATTAGAAACATCGCACCGGGCATTAAGCGACTGCGGTCGCGTGTTTCGATATGCAGTAGCCACTGGACGAGCTGAACGTGATCCTTCTGGTGATTTAAGAGGCGCGCTTCCTCCGGTCGGTGAAAAAAAGCATTTTGCTGCCGTTACTGAACCTAAGCAGGTTGCAGAATTATTACGAACACTGGATGGCTATGAAGGCACACTGATTGTTCGCAATGCCCTACGACTGGCACCGCTGGTTTTTGTACGCCCCGGAGAACTACGAAAAGCAAATTGGGCTGATATTGATCTGGAAAATGCCGAATGGCGTTACTATGTAACTAAAACCAAATCACAGCACATTGTGCCCTTGTCAAAACAGGCAATATCTATTCTTGAAGAATTAAAGCCGCTAACCAGAAATAGCGAATATGTTTTCCCCGGCGCCAGAAGTATCAAAAGACCCATGAGCGATAACGCCATCCTTGCCGCCATGCGACGAATGGGAATTGGCAAAGAAGAAATAAGCGGCCACGGGTTTCGCGCCATAGCTCGAACAATCCTTGATGAAGTGCTGGGATTTCGCCCAGACTACATCGAACATCAGCTTGCTCACGCGGTGCGCGACCCTAATGGCAGAGCATATAACCGTACTGCGCATTTACCGGAGCGACGAAAAATGATGCAAGCATGGGCTGATTATCTTGATAAGCTAAAAGCAGGTGCGGATATAATTCCAATTGATAGAAGCGCCTAACACTTAATTCAATCTTCCTGTCGATCCACCCAAATAAACTTATCGTTAGATAACTGCTGCTCTCCGTCCCAGCGGTACGCTGTGAGCTTACCGCCTTCTTTTGCAACGCTATAATCCACACAGGCAATGTTCGTAGCAAGAAGCTGAGGCTTACCTTCTAACCAGTAATGACCAAGAAAGACTGGCTTTTCAGAATGTGAATACTCTACAAGATGATCAACATCTATATTGTCATCAGGAATATGTGTCACGGCTGATTCAGGCCCCATAAATGCCTTTTTATAGGTTGTCGCTGTTTTGTCCCACCAACGAATGCGGATATGGTTGCGTTCATTCCCATCCTTATCAAAAAAGCTCTTTCCGTCAGTTAAGTGAATCTCCTTACCCTTTAGCAAAGTTTCTATAGCATCATATTCCCATTCGTCTTCATCACAACTCTTTTGAAGAAGCGTATCTGTGAGTATATTACCTGAATAGCTCTTCTTAATTTTCAGTACCCAGGTTTTATCCCAGCAGGCATGAATCAAACGTAAGCCATCCAAATCCAGCCAGAGAGGCAGAGTCTTGAACCAGTTAATAACATCGGCATAATCCTCTTTATCCGATTCATACGCATTTAGAAATGCCTTATGCTGTTTGTAGTTTTTTTCACTATGCTCTCGAAAACCAGCATGATAAGCAATAGCATTAAACTCATGGTTACCCATTACAGCCATTGCTGAACCAGTTTTTATCATTGGCCGTACAATATCAATAACACCACGCTGATCTGGATTGCGGTCGATAAAGTCACCAAGAAAAAGAACCTTCCGTGATGGATGCTGATATACACCGCTATTGCTGATGTAACCAAGTTTTTCGAGCAGTAGCTTCAGACTGCTAGAACAGCCGTGAATGTCACCGATTATGTCATAACCCGTATATTTATTTTTCATGTAAGACTCAATTTTAGCTCCTCAACTATTTTTTTCCATTGATCATTTATAAGTTGATTTTCATCCTTGGTAATAGCCCGGTTTCGTAATACTTCGAGCGGATACCATTTTCCATTTTTCTCCTTATAAAACATTCTGTCATAAATATTGCCCGTATGAGATTTACGCCAGGGTTCGTACGCCTCCGATAATAATGTAAAAGCATGGTTGAGGCTGATCGCTGGCTCATCAGACACGCCTTCTGGTAAATCAACACCACTGGTTATAACGCCCTTTGGCCGTAGCCCCTGTACATCAAGCCATATACCGCCTTCAGCATTTGGGTCAGTATTTTTTTGCGTTTCTGTTGCGCCTCCTATAGTTATGCTTACAAATCGCGTATCGACAGAAAGTAGAATTTGATGAAAAACGGTACCAAGACATATCCTATTTGAATCCAGGCTCATTAAATGTTTATACAGTTTTGCGTCAATTGCTGGTTCAGATTTAATAGTGAGGGCAACCAACAATTTCGTACCTTTATCCAGAATTTTATGTCGGCTTTTACATTTGAGCTTTTCGATAAATTGCTTATCTTTAACGGAACCCTCATTCAAAATCAGGTCTGCGACTGCGCCCTCTTTCATAGGCAAAAAACCACCATAAAAATACTCCCAGTTACCATTGATAAACTTTACTGGTACACGTAGTAGTTTTGGTTTATAGATGTCATTCATTTAACCCGCCTCCTTGTCATGCGCAGAATCTACAGCTTATGGCTCTCTTACAACGTCTGAGTTTTGCTGAAATGCAGCCCGTATCTACAGCCGAACTTTCGATTGGAATCACCACCTAACTTGATTATACTTGATTTTGTATAAAATATGATTATAATACGCATCATGCAAAAAAACCTCCAGTCCGATACTATTCAACGTGCCTTGGCTGAAAACGGATTAACGCAGAAGGAGCTGGCTGCAACTCTTGGAGTCTCTGCTCAAGCAGTCACTAATTGGTTAAAAGGTAAAGATTTTCCCCGCCCTGCCACGCTTCTCAAGCTAGCAGCAACACTTAAGCTTGATTTTGACGAAATTGTACAAAACAACAATAGCGGGCAGCCTATTGTGGCTTTTCGCAAAAAAGGTAACGCCAAGACGACTCAAAAACATGTTACCAGAGCTAAAGAAATGGGTATGTTACTGAAACCGCTCGTGCCCTATTTACCGGAACAACAGGCATTGAGGACACAAATTACCACTCCGTCAACTGACTACGAAAAACTGAATGTTGTTGTTTCACAGACCCGCTCTCGTCTGGGTATTGGTGAGCAGGCAGTGCTGAGTTATGAGCAGCTAATTGGTGAGTTCAAAAACACTGGTGCTATCCTAGTACCCGTTATGTGGGGTGCAAAACAACGCCATGAAAATGCGATTCATATTCGACTACCCGAGAAAGACATTACCTTTATTCTACTCAATCTGGATACCCATATTGAAGATTTCAAATTCTGGATGGCGCACGAACTGGCACATGTTTATACCCCTGATCTTGCTGGCACTGAAGAAGGCGAAGATTATGCTGATGCGTTTGCCGGTGCCCTGTTATTTCCACAGCCCTGCGTAGAAGCCTGTTATCAAGAGATACACAGGAAAAGAAGCGAGACTGGTATCATTAACGCATTGTTTGAATGCGCACAAAATCATCTTATTTCAATTAACACTGTGTACCAGCAAATAAAACAATATACGGAAGCAAAGCAGTTGCCAGCGCTCTCCATAACAGAAAATGCCCTACACGCAACGCGCAACAGTATTACCGGGCCATTGATTAGTGAAGTGTTATACGATCCAATGCCACCAGCACCGGATATTTATATTGCTTCATGTAAAAATACCTTCCAATCGGATTTCTTTGACGCACTGAAACAAATGCTAAAAGAACAGGCCACAGAATCTGGCTATATACAGCAAATTCTTGATATGTCTGTGCATGACGCGAAGTCACTCTATGAGGCGCTTCGTCATTGACCCCGATATTACTGGATACCAATGCCTACCTTCCCCCCTGTGTCAGGATAGTTGTCGCCTCTAATTTTCATTAGAGGAAAACAAAATGGGTATAAGACAAACGCAATCATTTAAAATACAAGCGGTGGGAAAGGCACTGAGCCGGTCATCGCAAACAAGCTTACAAGAGATAGCTGATAGCCTTGGAGTTGGTTATTCAACCTTAGGGAAATGGATTTCAAAAACGAGAAAACATGAACTGGAAAGTGATCACACTGTGATGAAAACAAAATAAAAAAGACCGCAGGACTGGAGCCTGGAAGAAAGGCTAAACATGGTCATCACCTGTGCCTCACAGGATGAAGAAAAAATGAATGCACATTGTCGTGAGCAAGGTGTTTATTCACATCAGGTTATGCAGTGGAAAAAGGATTTTACCCAGCCACATTCAGCGACCAGCAAAGCCAATACAAAAGCTGAGAATAAGGCATTAAAAGCGCAGAACAAAGTATTAACGAAAGAACTGAATCGTAAAGACAAAGCCCTGGCTGAAACCGCCGCTCTATTGGTATTGCAAAAAAAAGTAAGCGCTATCTGGGGAAACGACGAGGGCAACTTACAATGAAAAAAGAAAGAAATGAAATCATTGAACTGATTAATGAAGCGCATACATCCGGTGCACGCCAGCTTGAAGCATGTAAAGTCATCGGTCTTACCCCAAGGACATTACAGCGATGGAAACAGCCTGACAAGGCAGCAGATGGCCGTATTAATGCACCCCATGCACCGGCCAATAAACTCACACCGATGGAAAGACAGCGCATTATCCAGACGGCGAACAAGCGCGAATACGCCACCCTGCCGCCGAGCAAGATCGTGCCAAAACTCGCCGACGAAGGGGTTTATATCGCTTCAGAGTCCACCTTTTACCGTGTACTGAAAGAAGCCAGCCAATTACCACACCGACAACAGGCAAAGCCTGATAGACAGGTTAAAAAGCCCCGCGCTTTAACCGCAACCCAGCCAAACCAAATTTACACCTGGGACATCACCTATTTGCCGACACAGGTCAAAGGCATCTTTTTATATCTGTACCTGGTGATGGACATATACAGTCGCAAAATTGTTGGCTGGCAGGTACATGAAGAAGAGTCCAGCATCCTGGCAAGTCGCCTGATGATCGATATCTGCCAGCGTGAAGGCGTTGCGCCTGATCAGGTGATACTGCACTCAGATAACGGCAGCCCGATGAAAGGCGCGACCATGCTGGCAACGCTGCAAGAGCTTGGCGTGATTCCGTCCTTTAGCCGACCGTCAGTGAGTAATGATAACCCGTATTCTGAATCCTTGTTCCGTACCTTAAAGTACAGACCGGAATATCCTGAAAAGCCATTTGCCGATCTGCTGTCTACGCGGGTCTGGGTACAGGGTTTTGTTGACTGGTATAACCTTGAGCATCTGCATAGCGCGATACAGTTTGTTACGCCTGAACAACGCCATAACGGAGAAGATATTGCAATACTGAAAAACAGAAGTCGAGTATATGAACAGGCTAAAAACAAAAATCCGGAACGCTGGAGTGGTGAAATAAGAAACTGGAAACC